>Ga0209909_100128_pt1 | contig 129326 bp, 120 predicted proteins | sample FECB22metaG_FD_188302 | JGI IMG/M metagenome (GOLD analysis project Ga0209909, IMG submission 188302) | Cyanobacterial communities from the Joint Genome Institute, California, USA - FECB-22 (SPAdes) (version 3) | ecosystem: Environmental > Aquatic > Thermal springs > Hot (42-90C) > Microbial...
CCCTGCTCCCCAGCAGCCCAAAAGGCTCAGGACAGATCGGTCCCTCCATCGGTGGCCCGCCTGGCGGTGGTGCGTCAGGCGGGCATCCCGGATCGAAACCAAAATACCAGATCGCCAACACACAAGGACAGACCGCGCAGCGGTCAGAAGGGGGCGAGACGATATCGACGAAGAAACTGAATCATCGCCGCCGGGGTCGCCCCCGCCTGGTCGTCGCTTCGCGCCGACCTGTCCTCCCCATCCGCTGTCGCGGATGGGGAGGTGAGCGCGCTAGGGTCGGCCTCTAGAAGCGGCGGACGTAGTTCAGCGAATAGGTGTCGACCTTGCCGCCGTCGTCGTCGGTGAAGTCGCGGCGGGTCCAGTCGGCACGGACACCGTTCTGGCCGTCGAAGAAGTAGTTGGCACCGGCACCGTAGTTCAGGCTCTCGCCGTCCTCCGCGGCCTCGAACCCGGCCGCTTCGGCCTTGATGCTGGTGGTGCCGTAACCGATGCGTCCGAACAGTTCGACGTTCGGATTGACCGGGAGGAAGCCCACCGCATAGGCCGCCGCGTCATAGTCGTGCTCGATCGTCACCGGCACGCCGCCGACATCGAATTCGTCGTCACGGACGCCGATCGAGGCCTCGCCTTCGAAGCCGAAGTTCGGATTGATCTTGGCCCCCAGGCGACCCGTGATGGCCCCCAGATCGCCGTCGTCGGCATCCAGCTGGCTATAGCCGAGCGTGCCGTAATACTGCGGCGACTGCAGGCTCTGCGCCGCAGCAGGAACCGCGAACACAGACAAGGCCGCTGCGACAAGAAGAATGTTACGCATTGTTTCTGTATCTCCTAGATGCGGCGACTTCATCAGTCACCGGCCCCATCCAGCGAGAGTTCAAATGGACAGCGTAGAAGGCCGTTCCAAGGCCTTCTGATTACATGCTGGAAACTGTGCGCGCGGAAGCACAGACGCCGTTACACGAAACGTGTCACCAATCTGTCTTGGAAGTTGATGTGGCCGATCCCCATGGAGGTGACCTGAGAGCGTGACATTCGAAATCAAATCGATTTCAGTGGAGCAGGAATCGCGAGGATCGAGATGCACCTCCGCTTATGGCGTCGCTTTAAGATCGCTCCGTTCACCACACTGAAAAACGTGACGCTAAGAAGCATATCGATCAGTTTTGGGGTGAGGGGTTTACGCCTCACCTTAAACCGACATGGTCGACGCATCACCGGCGGATTGTCAGGAACAGGACTTTTCCTGACAGATTTCCGTCCCTACGCCAAAAAGTCCATAAACAAGAATGCTTCGGCGACAGGTCTGATCGATAGGCACTTATCTCAGAAGACTGCCACGCTTGAGTGCTCCCGCGATCAAAATGACTGCTAGCGCAAACGCTGTCGCTGTAGCGCTTGTGCCCAACAACAGATGAAATGTGGCGCTCTCTGGCAAGCCGACGATGGATCCCATTCCACCCATACCGATTATCCAAGACGGTCGAGCAAGGTAAAGACCCAAGCTCAACGCGAGGAAACCAACGACGCCGTATCGAGCACCTGAGACTTGCGCACGCCTCGAAACCCATGTTTCAATGCGAAGTTCGATCGGCTCTCGAACCGCCAATGCCTCTTCTTTTGCTGATCGTTCAGCCTGTGTGAGGCCTTCCAACTTCGCGTTTAACGCTCTGCCTCGATGCGATCGACCATCGAACATTCCGTCACCACGTATCGATAAACCTTCATCACGCCCCGTTTTTTCCAGCTGGCGAGCGTTCGATCTTGCGTCAGCACCGGCCATTTCGAGCCTCTGCAACTCATTTCGCTCTTCTTCAGTCGGAAGCTGGTCTTCAAGAGAGGTTTTGCCAACAGCCGACCACCTTATTTCCGACCAAAACCAATACACAGCTAGGACGATAGGGCCAGCGATCCCGAACAGAACTACGGTGCCGGCTAATAGCAAAATTAGCAACGAACCAGCGCCTGAACCTTGCTGTTTTCGTCTCGCCATATTGTCTCCCCCCACCAATGTCACATCAACACAATGGCACGAATCTACCTCGACATGATCACAGTTACTGCTCTGTGCATTGTGCCAGCGACAGCGAATTGCGGATGTCGTAGTCCAAACGCCTGCACAGTGTGCCCGTTGGCGCAGTAGCTGACCGTCTCAAAATTCGCTGGCAAGTCCGCCGCGATGGACCGTGGCTGCGATCCTGCAGTCTCCTCATCCCCGCGCGGAAAACCATTCCAGCCCTTACGTGTAAACACCAAAATCTTATGAGGCTGATAGTGGCGCATCAGTCGAGACACTCGAGTTCGTCCACGCGCCCACTATTCTGGCGACCCTTCGGCATATCGCTCTTCACCCGATCCAATCATGTCAGGAATGAAGTTGAAGAACATGACCTTCGACCAGAACGTGCCGCTGTCGTCGTCGCCGAAGTAACCGCGTATCTGATCGAAGAAGGCAAGTTTTTCGCCCTGCACCACGTTGCCAACCACGTGGCGAGTGAAACCAGCCCAGTCACCGACTCCCCAATGTGAAAAGCCGACGATTGCGATCCTCTGCCCGTGCATTCCGTGCTGATAATGCTCGCCAACCCAGGGGTCGTGTTCTATTGGCGTCATGAATTGCCCGTCTCGCGCTCGACGTTCAACGCCGCCTGCGCCGCCGCCAGCCGCGCGATCGGCACGCGATACGGCGAGCAGCTGACGTAATCCAGGCCGACGGTCTCGCAGAAGGCGATCGACGACGGGTCGCCGCCGTGCTCGCCGCAGATGCCCATCTTGATGTCGGGCCGTGCCGCCCCGCCCCGTTCGGCCGCGATGCGGATCAGGTCGCCGACCCCGTCCTGGTCCAGCCGCACGAAGGGATCAGTCTCGAAGATGCCCTTGTCCATATAGGCCTGCAGGAACCGGCCGGAATCGTCGCGGCTGATGCCGAAGGTCGTCTGGGTCAGGTCGTTGGTGCCGAAGCTGAAGAACTCCGCATGCTCGGCCAGATCCCCGGCCCTGAGTGCCGCGCGCGGCAGTTCGATCATCGTTCCGACCAGATACTCGACCCGGTCGCCGGCTTCGGCGAAGACGGCGTCGGCGACACGGTCGGTCAGTTCGCGCAGGTATTTCATCTCCAGGCCCAGGGCGACCAGGGGGTGCATGATCTCGGGGATCGGGGCCTGCGACGCTGTCTTCTTCACCTCGAGGGCCGCTTCGAGAATGGCGCGGACCTGCATCTCGTAGATTTCAGGATAAGACACTCCAAGGCGGCACCCCCGATGCCCCAGCATCGGGTTGGTCTCATGCAATACCTTCGCCCGGCGTTTCAGCTTGTCGGCGTCCAGTCCCGACGACGACGCCAGCGCGTCGATATCGGCCTCGGCATGGGGGATGAACTCGTGCAGCGGCGGGTCCAGCAGGCGCACCGTCACCGGCAACCCCGCCATGATGGTGAAGAGCTCGACGAAATCCGACTTCTGGAACGGCGCGATCTTGGCCAGGGCCGTGCGGCGTCCAGTTTCGTCATCGGCCAGAATCATCTCGCGCACGGCGGCGATGCGGGCCTCGTCGAAGAACATGTGTTCGGTCCGGCACAGGCCGATGCCCTCGGCGCCAAAGCCGCGCGCGGTCCTGGCGTCCAGGGGCGTCTCTGCATTGGCGCGGACCTTGAGCCGTCGCACCTTGTCAGCCCAGCCCATCAGGGTCTGGAAGTCACCGGTCAGCTCCGGCTCGATCATGGCAACGGCCCCGTTCAGAACCTCGCCTTTGGAGCCGTCGATGGTGATCACCTCGCCCGCCTTGAAGGTGCGGCCGCGCACGGTGAAGGTGCCGGCCTTCTCGTCGATGCGGATTTCCCCGGCCCCCGAGACACAGGGCCGTCCCATGCCGCGCGCCACCACCGCGGCATGACTGGTCATGCCGCCGCGTGCGGTTACGATGCCGCGCGCCGCGTGCATGCCGTGGATGTCCTCGGGCGAGGTCTCCTCACGCACCAGGATCACCGCGTCGCCCAACTGGTTCAGCCGCTCGGCCTCGTCGGCGTCGAACACGATCTTGCCGGTCGCCGCGCCCGGTGACGCCGGCAGGCCCGTCGCCACCACCTCGCGCGTCGCGTCGGGGTCCAGCGTCGGGTGCAACAGCTGGTCCAAGGCCGACGGCTCGACCCGACTGATGGCCTCGTCCTGGGTGATCACTCCCTCGGCGGCCAGATCGACCGCGACCTTCAGCGCCGACTTGGCGGTGCGCTTGCCGTTGCGCGTCTGCAGCATCCACAGCCGGCCCTGTTCGACCGTGAACTCGATGTCCTGCATGTCGCGATAGTGGCGCTCCAGCGTGCCGACGACATCGACGAACTGGCCGAACACCACCGGCATCGCCTCCTCCATCGACGGCGCGGTCTCGCCCATCTCCTCGCGCCCGGCCCGGGTCAGGGACTGCGGCGTGCGGATGCCCGCCACCACGTCCTCGCCCTGGGCATTGATCAGGAACTCGCCATACAGTTTCGCCTCGCCCGTCGAGGGGTTGCGCGTGAACGCCACGCCGGTCGCGCTCGTCTCGCCCATATTGCCGAACACCATCGACTGGACGTTGACCGCCGTGCCCCAGCTTTCAGGGATGTCATGCATGCGGCGATAGAATTTGGCCCGGTCGTTCATCCAGCTGGCGAACACCGCCGACACCGCGCCCCACAGTTGTTCGTGCGGATCCTGTGGAAACGGCTCACCCAGCTCGCGCTCGACCACGGTCTTGTATTCCGCGACCACCTTCTCCCAGTCCGAGGCCGACAGGTCGGTATCGACCGTGACGCCCAGCCGGTCCTTGTGGTCGTCCAGCACCTCCTCGAAATCGTCGTGGCTCAGGCCCAGCACGACATTGGAATACATGGTGATGAAGCGGCGGTAGCTGTCGAAGGCGAAGCGGCGATCGCCGCTCAGCGCCGCCAGCCCCTCGACCGTCGCATCGTTCAGGCCCAGGTTCAGGACCGTGTCCATCATCCCCGGCATCGACGCCCGGGCGCCGGACCGAACCGAGACCAGCAACGGATTGGCCGCGTCGCCAAAGGTCTTGCCGACCACCGCCTCGACCTTGGCCAGTCCCGCATCGACCTGTTCCCTCAGGCCGTCGGGATACTGCTGGCCATTCGAGTAGTAGTGGACGCAGGCCTCGGTGGTGATGGTGAATCCCGGCGGGACCGGCAGCCCCAGCGACGACATCTCCGCCAGGTTCGCCCCCTTGCCGCCCAGCAGGTTCTTCATCGACGCATCGCCGTCGGCGGACCCTCCGCCGAAGCCGTACACCCATTGCGTCATCTGTTCGTCCTGATAGCCAGTTGAGTTGGTCGCGCGACGGGCTGGCCCCGTTCTGTCTGGCCCCTGACTAACGCGCGTCGCGGCCAAAGGCGAGGCCGGGCGTAACACGCCGTGATCGGTGGCTGGTGGCTGGTGGCTGGTGGCTGGTGGCTGGTGGCTGGTGGCTGGTCAGGATGCCCTGCCGCTCCAATCACCAGTCACCAATCACCAACCACGCCTTGTCAGCCCTTCAGCACCTCGACCAGCGTCGAGCCCAGGCGCGCCGGCGACGGCGACACGCGGATGCCCGCCGCCTCCATGGCCGCGATCTTGGATTCCGCCTCGCCCTTGCCGCCCGAGACGACGGCCCCGGCATGCCCCATGGTCCGGCCCTTGGGCGCCGTGCGGCCCGCGATGAAGCCGGCCATTGGCTTCTTGCGACCCTTCTTCGCTTCGTCGATCAGGAACTGGGCGGCATCCTCCTCGGCCCCGCCGCCGATCTCGCCGATCATGATGATCGACTGGGTCTCGTCGTCGGCCAGGAACATCTCCAGCACGTCGATGAACTCCGTGCCCTTGACCGGGTCGCCGCCGATGCCGACCGCGGTGGTCTGGCCCAGCCCCTCGTTGGTCGTCTGGAACACCGCCTCATAGGTCAATGTGCCCGAGCGCGAGACGATACCGACATTGCCCTTCTTGAAGATCGAACCCGGCATGATGCCGATCTTGCATTCGTCCGGCGTCAGGACGCCGGGGCAGTTCGGCCCCAACAGCCGTGACTTCGAGCCTTCCAGCCGCCGTTTGACCTTGACCATATCAAGCACCGGAATGCCTTCGGTGATGCAGGTGATGAACGGGATCTCGGCCTCGATGGCCTCGATGATGGCGTCAGCCGCCCCCGCCGGCGGCACATAGATGACCGAGGCGTCGGCCCCCGTCGCATCTCGCGCCTCGGCGACGGTGGCATAGATCGGCAGGCTCTCGCCGTTCGAGCCGGTCCAGGTCTGGCCACCCTTGGTCGGATGCACGCCGCCGACCATCTGGGTTCCGTGATAGGCCAGCGCCTGTTCGGTATGGAAGCCGCCGGTCTTGCCGGTCAGGCCCTGGACGATGATCTTGGTGTTCTTGTCGACGAGGATGGACATGGGCGTTCCGTTCTTGGGGAGGTTCAGAGAAAGGGGTTTTCGACCCGGACCGCGCCATAGGTCTGGCCGTGGTTCAGGTCTTCGGAATACAGGACACGCGCGCCCAGCCGTTCGGCGGCCGCGATGATCGCGCCGTCCCAATAGGACAGCTGATAGCGACGGGCGTGGTCGATTCCCGCGCGGACGAGGTTGAAATCGATGGGCTGGAACGCCTTTTTGGACAGGCGCAGCACCCACTCCTTGGCGTCATCGGCGGTCAAGGGGGTGGAACCCTTGCGTTGGGCGTTGACATAGAACTCGGCCAGCACCTGGCCGGAGGTGCCGAAGCGTGTCGTCAGCAGCTCGATTGCGCGCTCGTTCTTGGCCGGATGATCGACCGATCCCATGGCGGCGTAGAGCAAGACGTTGGTATCGAGAAAGACCTCAGAACTCGCGATCAAACCGAGGTTCCCCGCTGTAGGTCTCTTCACGGCTGAAGCGCCAATCGCCCATGCGACCTTTGCTCTCGCGGGCCAGCTTCAGCAGCGCCTCGGTGGCCTCGTCGTGCTCGGCCTCCTGCTCGACAAGCCGGGTCAGGAAGCCGCGCACCATTTCGTTGACGCTGGTCCGCTTCATGGCGGCCAGAACCCGGACCTTGTCGAGCAGGTCGTCGTCGATGGCGAGGGTCAGGTTGCGGGTCATCGGGTCACACGGATCATGTGCTACACATAACCCGTGTGGCCGTCGACGACAACGCCGATTGCGAAAGTCAGGGTCGCAGGGCCGTCAGCGACGAGGCGTCCGTCGCCGTCGCGACCGACACGAACACAACCTGCCCTGCCCGCATGGCTTCGCGGCTGTCGGCCAGCAGATAGACGCCTGGTGCATCGTCCACGGCGGTCGCATTCTCGCCCAGGGCCGCCGGCAGGGCCTCGGTCAGGCCCGTCTGGCCCGGCTTGACCCGCACGCTGCAGGCCTGGCGCGTGACGCCGCCGGTGGTGTCGGACCCCACCACCACGCTGGCACTGCCGTCGGTCTTGACGATAATGGTGTTGTTCAGGTGCCGAGACGGCATGCCCCAGCCGCCCTGGGCGGCGGCGGCGGCGGTCACGGCCGCGGCCTGGCCCTGGGTATCCAGGCACAGCAGCTTGAAATCCGCCACGATCGGCGGGGCTGCGGCCTCCTGGGCCAGGGCGAGCATCAGCATCGAAAGCAACATGGCGAAATCCTGTTCAAAGACGGTCGTGCGATTCAGCCCACGACCGTCCTAGCATATTGCGACTTTCGTGTGCCGGCCGCGATCAGCCGACCGCCGCCACGATCTTCTGGGCCGCGTCGTCCAGGTCGTCCGCCGCCGTGATGGCAAGACCCGACTCGTTCAGGATTTTCTTGCCCAGTTCGACATTGGTGCCTTCCAGACGCACCACCAGCGGCACCTTCAGCCCGACTTCCTTGACCGCCGCGACCACGCCCTCGGCGATCACGTCGCACTTCATGATGCCGCCGAAGATGTTGACCAGAATGCCCTGGACGGCCGGGTCGGCGGTGATGATCTTGAACGCCGCCGCGACCTTTTCCTTGGAGGCGCCGCCGCCGACGTCACAGAAATTGGCCGGTTCCTTGCCGTACAGCTTGATGATGTCCATCGTCGCCATGGCCAGGCCCGCGCCGTTGACCATGCAGCCGATGTTGCCGTCCAGCGCCACATAGGCGAGGTCCCATTCCGAGGCCTCGATCTCCTTAGCGTCCTCTTCAGTCTCGTCGCGCAGTTCCTTGATGTCGGGGTGGCGGAACAGGGCGTTGCCGTCGAAGCTGACCTTGGCGTCCAACACGCGCAGGTGGCCGTCCTTCATGACGATCAGCGGGTTCACCTCCAGCATGGCCATGTCGGTCTCGACAAAGGCCTTGTACAGGATCGGGAACAAGCGTTGGCCATCATCGGCGGCCGTGCCCTCCAGCTTCAGCGCGGCGTTCAGCGCCGCCACATCGGCCTCAGTGACACCGGCTCGGGGATCGATCACGATGGTCTGGATTTTCTCGGGCGCGTCGTGGGCGACGGCCTCGATGTCCATGCCGCCCTCGGTCGAGACGACATAGGCCACCCGGCCATGCTCGCGATCGACCAGCAGCGAGCAGTACAGCTCCCGCTCGATGTCGGCCCCGTCCTCGATGTACAGCCGGTTGACCTGCTTGCCGGCCTCGCCGGTCTGCGCGGTAACCAGGGTGTTGCCGAGCATCTCCTTGGCATGGGCCACGGCTTCCTCGACGGAAAAGGCCAGCCGCACACCGCCCTTGGCATCGGGGCCCAGTTCCTTGAACTTGCCCTTGCCGCGTCCGCCGGCGTGGATTTGCGACTTCACGACATACAGGGGGCCGGGCAGCGACCGGGCGGCGGCCTCGACCTGATCGACCGAGGTGACGGCGACGCCCTCGGCCACCGGGGCGCCGAAGCCCTTGAGAACCTGCTTGGCCTGGTATTCGTGAATATTCATGGAGGGTCTCGCCGACGCTGGGAGGAGAAAGGTCGGGGCGCTTATAGGCGGCGCGCCTTCGCAGGCGCAACCGCCGTCCGGTGAACCGTTTGCGCCTTTAGTCGACCCAGTCCCGCTTCAACGTCCGCGACGCCCCGATCAGCAGGACGGCCGCCAGCAGATAGAACCCCATCCCGGTATAGATCGCCCAGCGCAGGCTCTCCTCGCCGAAGCGGGGGGCCAGCAAATCGCTCATCCAGCCGAAATAATAGAAACCGACCGCAATCCCCAGCAGGTTGTTGAACAGCAGGAAGATGGCCGAGGCCGTGGACCGCATCGGGGCCGGCGCGATATGCTGCACCGCCGCCGTGATCGGACCCAGCCAGGCCAGGTTCAGCCCCGTCGGGATCAGGAAGATCAGGAAGGCGAGCATCAGCTGCGCCGCCTGTGACCCACCTCCCGGCAGCACCAGGCCAATGATCCAGGGCGAGTTCATCGCCGCGATGAACAGCGGCGCCGAGATCAGGAAGGCGATGGCGGGCGTCAGCGGATAGGCCCCCTTGCCCCGTTTCGCCAGCTTGTCGGCGATGGCCCCGCCGGCCCAGATGCCCAGGATGCCACCGATCAAGGCGATGCCGGCATAGTACCAGCTGGTCTGGGCGAGCGTCAGACCGAAGCTGCGCATGAAGAACAGCGGCAGCCACCCCGCCACGCCGTAGCCGCAAACGGAGGACGACGCGGCCCCCAGCGCCAGCAGCCAGAAGCTGGGCTTGGGCAGGACCACCGACGCCGTCGCCCGCGCGATCCAGAACGACACGCCGATGACCATCGCCAGCAGACCGCCGAACGCCAGCACCAGGGCGCTGCCGATCTCCACGCCCGCGAACCGGTTCAGGCCCGCCAGCAACAGGCAGCCGATGCTTAGGCCCAGCATGATCCTGGAGGCCAGACGGCCGATCCGTTCGGACATGGCGGGCACCGGGGCCACCGGCGCGGCGTCGATCGGCGCGGCGGGTTGGATGACCTTGGGCGCATCGGTGCCGCCGCGCTGCGGATCGCGGACTGTCAGTCGCAACAACGGCGCGACCAACAGGCCCAGCAGTCCGACCACGATGAAGGCCGTCCGCCAGCCGTAGCTCGCAGCCAACAGTCCTCCGACCAATGTTCCCGCCGCCGTGCCCAACGGAATGCCGAACGCGAAACCCGCCAGCGCTCGCGCCCGCTGTTGCGGCGGGAAATAGTCGGCCACGAGGGAATAGGCCGGGGCGACCCCCCCCGCCTCCCCGACACCGACGCCCATGCGGAACAGAAACAGTTGGGTGAAGGACGTCGCCACGCCGCACAGGGCCGTGAATCCCGACCACACGGCCAGAGCCCCGGTCATGATCCACACCCGGCTGGTGCGGTCCGCAAGGGCCGCCAGCGGAATGGCCAGGGTCGAGTACACCGAGGCGAAGGCGATGCCGCCCAAAAGGCCGAACTGACTGTCCGACAGCCGGAACTCTTCCTTCAGCGGCGCGGCGAGGATGCCGATGATCTGTCGGTCCAGGAAGTTCAGCATATAGACCAGGATCAGGATCGCCAGGACGTAGAAGCGATAGCCTGGGCGGGCCGGAGCAGCGGCGGCCGTGTCGGTCATGCGGGTTCCTCGGTGGACGATCCGGCCTCTGGCGGGCCCGTTGCGGTGACGGTAGCGGGGGAAATCCCGTCCTGCCAAGAAAAAGGGCGGCGAACCCGGCGGTCCGCCGCCCCGATCAGGACGATCAGGTTCAGGAGGTCAGATCAGAACTTCAGGCCCAGGGTGGCCGTGAACGTCTGCGGCGGGCCGTAGAAGCCGATCACCGTATTGCCGGTCAGGGCACCGAAGCTGGAGAAATCATAGCCGCCGACGCGGTATTCCTCGTCCGACAGGTTCTTGCCGTGGACGCCGAAGGTCCAGCGGTCGCTGGCCGAGGTCCAGACCACGCTGGCGTCATAGAGCCAGTAGGCGTCCTGATCCAGGATCGGCTGAGGCGCCTCGAACAGCTGGTACTCGCCGCGATAGGAGGCCGACGGGCTGAAGGTGAGGCTGGAGCCGTCCGCCATGTCATAGGTGTAGGTGGCCCCGATCGAGCCGGTCCATTCCGGCGTGTTCTGGAAGTCGCGAGCCCCGGCGACATTGACGAAACATCCCGTCTGTGTCGGACAGGTATTGTTCAATGGACCCGTCGGGATGAAGGCCAGGAACTCCTCGAATTCGGCGTCGATATAGCTGACCATGCCGTTGAAAACGAGGTTGTCGCTGGCCCTGAAGCGACCCTCGAATTCCCATCCCCGGATCGAGGACGAACCGACGTTGTCCACGACCGAGGCCACGGTTCCCGCCGCGACCGCCGGATACTGGGTCGTGATCTGCTGGTCCTCATACGACGAATCGAAGATCGCCGTGGCGAAGCTGAGCCGGCGATCGAACAATGAGCCCTTCAGGCCGACCTCGATCGTGTCCACCGTCTCTGAGTCATAGCCGTCCACCGTCTGCGGATAGACCACCGCGTCGCCGCGCATGTCGAAGCCGCCCGACTTGAAGCCTTCACCGTAGGATGCGTAGGTCGTCAGCTCCGGCGAGATTTCCCAGCTGACGCTGACTCGCGGGGTGAATTTCTTGAACTCGCGCGTGTCGGTATAGTTGGTCCGGGGCGCGCCCAGCAGCACGGCGTTGCGATTGCCGAACAGCGGGCTGCGGATGCCCAGGTACTGTTGGCGGAACACCGAGCCGGTCTTTTCGTCATTGGTGTAGCGGCCCCCGACCGAGATCGAGAAGGCGTCGGTCACGTCATAGCTGACATCGCCGAAGACGGCGAAGCTGTCGGTATCGACATAGCCGGACGTCAGTGTCGTCAGATTGGCCGCGCCGATCACCGTGTCGAAGGCCCCCGACGCATTGGCGTTCAGGAAATAGACCCCGGCCACGCCGTTCCAGCGGTCGCCGCCGAACTGGGCCTGGAATTCCTGGCTGAACTGATGGTCGTCGTACTGGGCCGGGATGTCGAGCAGGGGCGCGGGCAGGTTGTCGAAATCGATGTTGCCGCGCGTCTGGCCGTCGCGATAGGCGGTGATCGACTTCAGCGTGAGCCAGTCGTTGAGGGCCCATTCGCCGGTCAGCGACAGACCCTTGGTGTTGACCCGGTTGGTGTCTCCCGCCCCGGCGTTGGTGTCATAGACGCTGCCCGGCTGGGGCGCGAGTTCGCGGAAGCCATGGCGGGCGTTAGAATCGTCCTTCACGATGTCGCCGGCCAGGCGGAAGAACAGATCGGGCGTCGGCGTCCATTCGGCGCTGGCGCGGGCGGCGACGACGTCCTTGTTGTAATGCTCGCGGCCGGTGAACAGGTTCTCGCCATAGCCGTCGCGCAGATAGCGCGCGAACGAGGCCGAGACCCCGAAGGTGTCATTGACCGGCAGGATGGCCGAGGCGACCAGGTCGGTCTGGTTGTAGCTGCCGTAGGAGGCGCGCAGGCGGCCCTCCGGCTCGGTCTCTGTGATCCGCCGCGTGACGTATTTGATCGCGCCGCCGATGGTGTTGCGGCCGTACAGCGTGCCTTGGGGCCCGCGAAGCACTTCGATCCGCTCGATGTCAAAGATATCCAGAACCGCCGCCTGCGGCCGCGCGATATAGACGTCGTCGACATACAGGCCCACGCCGGGCTCGAAGCCCCACAGCGGATCCTGTTGGCCGACGCCGCGGATGAAACTGATCAGGGTCGAGTTCGAACCCCGCGCCGCCTGCAAGGTCAGGCTGGGCGTGGACCGGGTCAGTTCGGTGATGTCGATCGCGCCGCGGGCCTCCAGCGCCTCGCCGCTGACGGCGGTGACGGCGACCGGCACGTCCTGCAGCGTCTCCTCGCGACGACGCGCGGTGACGATGATCTCGTCGACGACCGCTTCCGGCTCCTGGTTCGCTTCGGCGACCCGCGCCTCGGTGTTGAGGCCGACGTCCTGGGCCCAGGCCCCGGTCGAAAGCACGCTCATAGCCGCGCCTGCCATCAGGGCGCGTTTCATCATGGTGTTCATTTGGATTCCCCGTCCCATTGAGTCTCGTCCCGGAGCGCCGATTTATATTCAGCGTTCGATGATTTTCGCGGAAACTGACCGCGATACGGCGGTCTGTCAAACTTGAAGGGTGGAACCGCTTACATTGCCCGCTGACCTGTGGCCCCGTTGCACAGGGGGGCGAACCCAGCCTAGCGTCGTCGCATGGCCAAGCTCGACGCGCCCCCTGTTCGATCCGCCGATACGCCGGCCAAACGCGGCCGACCACCCAAGACCCTGTCCGGTGTCGGGGCCGACACCCGCGAACTGATCCTCGACGCGGCCGAGGACCTGTTCTCCAAACACGGCTTCTATGGCGTCACCATCCGCGAGGTCGCGCGAGAGGCCGGCGTCGACACCGCCCTGGTCCATTATTATTTCGGGGCCAAGCGCGCCCTGTTCGACGCCGTCTTCCTGCGCCGGGCCGAGGTGTGGAACAACGAACGGGTCGAGGCCATCAACCGCTATGCGGCCCAGGCCGGCGACGCCATGACGCTGGAAGGCCTGTTCGAGGCCTTCCTGCGTCCCCCCTTCGAATGGTCGCTTAAAGGCGGTCCCGGCTGGAAACACTATTCCGCCCTGGTCGCCCAGACCAACGCCAACCCCACTTTCGGCGGCGAGACCATGGCCCGCTACTACGACCCCGCCATCCGCCGCCTGATCGCCCTGATCCAGCAGATCATGCCGGACGCCAAAGAGGTCGATCTGTACTGGGCCTATCACATGCTGTCCGGCGCCCTGACCCTGACGCTCGGCGAAACCGGCCGCCTGGACCGGCTGTCCGGCGGCCTGTGCCGCTCGGGCGATCTGGAGACGGCCGGCGATTACATGGTCCGGTTCGCGGCGGCCGGGTTCCGGGCCGTCTGCCTGCCTGCGCCTAACGCAACCTAATCGTCTGCCGTCCGCCTGCGGCCGGCAGGTCGAAAGCCGCCGCGTCGAACGAAGGCGGGCCGAACCGACCCCGGGCATCGCGCGAAAAGCCATAGGCTTCCTTGGGTAGCCCCACCGGCCAGGTCGACAGCCGCCCGTTGCCATCGGTGTCGTGGAAGGTGCCGACGGCGTATCGACCGGGCGGCAGATCCCGGATCGTGACCGTCGTCGTCGTCCCCGAGCGGGGTACCGTCACCGTCTTCACCGCCGCGGCGCTGCGGCGGAAGGCGTCGGCGTCGTCATAGACGGCCACGGCGATCGACCCGCCCGCCTCACGCGTGACGAGGTTCAGCACCAGATCCTGGGCCTGGGCGGCGGCGGGCGCCGTCAGGGCGACGGCGGCGATCGGGATCATCAAGCTCTTCATGGCCTCTTCATCGCACGTTCCGGCGGCAGGATCATAGGCTTCGTTCGCCCGTGCCTTCGCGGCGCACCTCGGCTAAAGACTCGGCATCACCGTCGGAGCCGCCCATGCATCTCGCCCGCTTCCCCCGCATCCGGCTGGCGCATCTGCCCACGCCGCTGGAGCCCCTGCCCCGATTGTCCGAGGCGCTGGGCGTCGATCTGTGGATCAAGCGTGACGACTGCACCGGCCTGGCCGGCGGCGGCAACAAGACTCGCAAGTTGGAGTTCCTGCTGGGCGAGGCCTGGGAACAGGATGCCGACACCCTGGTCACGCAAGGGGCTGTCCAGTCCAATCACGTGCGCCAGACCGTCGCCGCCGCCGTGGCCAACGGCATGGCCTGCGAGGTCATTCTGGAAGAGCGGACCGGCTCGACCGCGACCGACTATGTCGAGAACGGCAACGTCCTGCTGGACCGACTGTTCGGGGCCGTGATCCGCCGCGTGCCGGGCGGCACCGACATGAACGCCGAACTGGAAAAGACGGCGCAAGAGGTCCGCGACCGCGGCGGTCGCCCCTACATCATTCCCGGCGGCGGTTCGAACGCCGTCGGCGCGCTCGGCTATGTCGACTGCGCCCGCGAGATCGTCATCCAGGCCGACGAACTGGACCTCAAGATCGACCGCATAGTCACCGCGACCGGCAGCGCCGGCACCCATGCCGGCCTGGTCGCGGGCCTCGCCGTGATGGGGGCCGACATCCCTGTCCTGGGCATCGGCGTGCGTGCGCCGAAAGAGAAGCAGGAGGCCAACGTCCTGAAGTTGGCCCGCGAGACCGCCGCGCTGCTGGGCCATCCCGACCGCGTCACCGACGCCATGGTGGTGGCCGACTGCGACTATGTCGGCGAGGGCTACGGCCTGGTCGACGGCGCCGTCATCGAGGCGCTGAAACTGGCCGCCCGCACCGACGGCATCGTGCTGGACCCGGTCTATTCCGGCAAGGCGATGAAGGGCCTGATCGCCCTGGCCAAGAAGCGCCGCTTCGACCAGGAGACGGTGGTCTTCCTGCACACCGGCGGGGCGCAAGGCTTGTTCGGCTATCAGGGCGACCTGGAGGGACAGCTATGAAGACGCTCGGCGTTCTCGGCGGCATGGGACCGGCGGCCACCGTCGCCTTCCTCGCTCGGCTTCAGGCGCTCACGCCCGCCGAAGGCGACGCCGACCACATCCGCGTGGTGATGGACCTGAACCCCCAGGTGCCCGACCGCAACAAGACGCCGAAGAAGGCCGAGACCGTGCTGGGCGAAATGGCCGAGCGGCTGAAGGTCGCCGGGGCCGATATCCTGGCCATGCCCTGCAACACCGCCCACGCCCAGGCCGCCGGGATCCGCAAGGCCAGCCTGCCCTTCATCGACATGATCGCCGAGACGACGGCAGCGGCCAAGGCCACGGGCGCGGAATGGGTCGGGGTGTTGGCCACCCCAGGGGGCGAGGCCCTGTACCGCAAGGCCCTGCGCGACCAGGGGATGTCGCTGATGACCCTGGACGGGCCGGATCGCGACGTCTTTCTGGACCTGGTCTATGGCGTCAAGCGCGGCGACGTCGGGGACCGGGCGCACGGCGAGATGCGGCGACTGGCCGGACTGTTCGCCGGCGGCGGCGCGGGGGCGGTCATCGCCGGCTGCACCGAAGTCCCCCTATTGCTCGGGCAGGACGACGTCGCGGTGCCCCTGGTGGACTCCGCCGAGGTGCTGGCCCGCGCCTGCGTGGCCGCCTGCCGGGAACACGCATGAACATCTTGCGGTGGACGGAGCATCTGCCGTCGATCCGTCGCCGAACGATCTGAAATTGATCATCAAACGGTAAGCGGTCCTACACCGTTTTTCCCGTCCGCTCGGATATCCGTGTCGCCCGTAGGGATTCTTCTACCTTGGGGCAGACAATGTACGATCTTGAACCGACCGGCCGCCATTCCGATGGCGACATCGACGTCAACACCTCCAGCAATCTGACCTTCGGCGAAATACTCGCCGCCAGCCCGTCGCGCCGCGCCATGCTGGGCGGGATGACGGCGGTCGCCACCTTGTTCGGGCTGAGCGCCTGCGACGACGACGGCGGTATCGACGGCACGGAAGTCACCATCGCCGCCGGTTCCAGCGGCGCGTCGAGCTCGGGCAAGGTCGTGACCCTGACCGGCACCGTCACCGGCACCAGCACGGTCCAGTGGACCCAGGTCTCCGGCCCTCCGGTCGAACTGACCAACGCCAACACCAACACCGCCACCTTCATCGCCCCCAGCGTTTCGGCCGCGACCCCGCTGGTGTTCCGCTTCAGTGGTACGGGCCAGACCCAGGGCACGGTCGGCGCCGACACCACGGTGACGATCAGCCCCGCCGTCCTGGGCTTCACCGCCATCGCCAAGAACCGCAACGATGTCGTGACCGTGCCCGAGGGCTACACCGTCACTGTCCTGCTTCGGACCGGCGACCCGATCACGGCGGCGGCTCCGGCCTATCGCAACGACGGCACGGACACCGACTTCGCAAGCCGCGCGGGCGATCACCACGACGCCCTGTATTTCTACGGCCTGGCCGCCGGATCCAACGCGCGGGACGACAACAACAACGCACGCGGTCTCCTCGTCCAGAACCACGAGAACATCACCGAGACCTATCTTCATACGAACGGCCAGACACCCGGCGCGACCCGCGTCGAAGCCGAGGCGATCAAGGAGATCGAATGTCACGGCGTCTCGGTCGTGGAGGTGCTGCGCGGCACCTCGGGCTGGAACTATGTCCAGAACTCGACCTTCAACCGCCGCATCACGCCGAATACGCCCATGCAGATCAACGGTCCGGCACGCGGCGCGCCCCTCATGCGAACCGTCTTCTCGCCGACCGGGGTCGCCGGACGCGGCACGATCAACAACTGCGCCAACGGCTATGCGCCCTGGGGCACCTATCTGACGTGCGAGGAGAACTGGGCCGGCTATTTCCGCCGTCCGACCAGCGACAACGCCAACCGCCCGACCAAGGAAGCCGCCGCCCTGGCCCGTTACGGCGTCACCAGCGGGTCGGGCGCCTACAACTGGTCCAGCGTGGTTCCCTCCACCGCCGGCGATTCCCGTTTCGCCAAATGGAATGCGACGGCCCAGGCCGGAGGTCCCGCCGACGGCACCGGCGACTATCGTCACGAACCGAACCAGTACGGCTGGGTCGTCGAGATCGATCCCTTCAACCCCCAGTCCACGCCGCGCAAGCGCACGGCGCTGGGTCGGATGGGTCACGAAGGGGCTTGGCCGTCGAACTTCGTGGCCGGCCAACGCCCGGTCTTCTATATGGGCGATGACAGCCGCAACGAATATTTCTACAAATTCGTCTCGGCCACGCCCTGGAATCCGGCCGACGCCCAGACCGCCGACCGCCTGGCCATCGGCGACAAATATCTGGACACCGGCACCCTCTATGTCGCCCGCTTCGATGCGACGGGTCAGGGTGCGTGGTTGCCGCTGGTGTTTGGCCAAGGCGCGCTTACGGCGGCCAACACCGCCTATCCCTTCACCAGCCAGTCCGAGGTGCTGATCAACACCCGTGGCGCGGCCGACGCGGTCGGTGCGACCAAGATGGACCGGCCGGAATGGGCGGCGGTCAATCCGGTCAATGGCGAGGTCTATCTGACCTTGACCAACAACGCCGCCGCCCAGCGCCCCCTGACCGCGACCGACGCCGCCAATCCACGCTTCTACAACGACCAGCGCACAACCGGTGCCAATCAACTCGGCAATCCGAACGGCCATATCATCCGGCTGCGCGAGGCCGGCAACACCGCCGAGGCCACGACCTTCACCTGGGACATCTACGCCTTCGGTGCCGGGGCCGATCTGCCGGCGGCGGCCAATGTCTCGGGCCTGGACGCGACCAACGACTTCTCCAGCCCGGATGGCCTGTGGTTCTCGCGCGGGTCGAATGCGGGCGGTCGGGTCAATCCCCTGCTGTGGATCCAGACGGACGACGGCGCCTTCACCGATCAGACCAACTGCATGATGCTGGCCGCCATGCCGGGTGTCGTCGGCGACGGCGGCGCCCGCACCATCGCGAACACCGACGGCACCACGACCCGTAGCCAGGCGACGCTCGTGGGTCGCAATCCCGGAATGTCGTTGCGGCGCTTCCTGGTCGGCCCCAACGGTTGCGAGATCACCGGTGTGGACACCACCCCGGACGGCCGCACCATGTTCGTCAACATCCAGCACCCGGGGGAAAGCGTCGGCACCACCATCCCGGCGACCTTCCAGTCCAACTGGCCGGCCAACCAGGGTGCCGCCAACACCACCGCCCGCCCGCGCTCGGCCACGATCGTGATCACCAAGAACGACGGCGGCGTGATCGGGCTTTAATCTGATCCTGCCCAAAGATCGCAACGCCCGGACGGTCCTCCGTCCGGGCGTTCGCACATCCATGGCTTGCCCAAAGCGACGCCGTTCGCCAAACGGATGACATGGCTCGACAATCCGTGATCATCGACTGCGACCCCGGCGTGGACGACGCCGTCGCCCTGATGCTGGCGTTCGGCTCACCGGCCCTGGAGGTGCTGGCCGTCACAACCGTGGCCGGCAACGTCCCGCTCAAGAAGACCACACGCAACGCCCTGATGCTGCGCCAGATCGCGGGTCGTGAGGACGTTCCCGTCGTCCCCGGCGCCGACCGCCCGCTGAAGCGCAAACCCAGCGCCGCCGGCGACTTCCACGGCGAGGAGGGCCTCGGCTACATGCCGCCCTTCACCCCGGCGAAGGGCGTCGCGGACGGCCACGGCGTCGATGCCGTCATCGAGCCCGTCCTGGCCCGGCCCGAGAAGTCGGTCGCCGTGGCCGTGCTCGGCCCCCTAACCAACCTGGCCCTGGCCCTGCGCAAGGCCCCCCAGATCGCCCAGCGCCTCGGCCCTGCCGTCGTCATGGGCGGCGCGCGGACCGAGGGCGGCAACATTACGGCCTCCGCCGAATACAACATCTGGGCCGATCCCGAGGCCGCCGACGAGGTGCTGCGCGCCGGGCTGGACCTGGTCCTGTTCGGCCTGGACGCCACCCATCAGGTCCGCTGCACCGACGCCCGCATCGCCGCCGTCGCCGCCCACGGTACGCCGCGAGGCGATGTCGCCGCCGCCATGATGCGGTTCTCCCAGGACGTCGAGAAGAAGCTCGTCGGCTGGGACGCCCCGCCCCTGCACGACCCCTGCCCGATCGCCTGGCTGATCCGGCCCGACCTGTTCGACCTGAAGCCCTGCCGCATCCAGATCGAGTTGAACAGCGAACTGACCCGCGGCCACACCGCCGTCGAGTTCCGCGTCGATCCCGCTACCGCGCCCCACCGCTGGGCCGTCAAGGCCGACGCCGGCGGGGTGTTCGACCTGATCGGCGAGGCGGTGGCGTGAGGATCACCGTCGTCGGGTCGATCAACCTCGACTTGGTCGCCAGCGCCCCGTCCCTGCCCCGCGCCGGCGAGACCGTCACCGGCGCGACCCTGGCTCGTCACCCCGGCGGCAAGGGGGCCAACCAGGCCCTGGCCGCCGAGAAACTGGGTGCCGAGGTCTGTCTGATCGGCCGGGTCGGCGACGACGCCATGGCGGGCGAGGCCCTGGCCCTGCTCGAGGATTTCGGTGTTGACCTGTCCGGCGTCACGACTGATCTCGCGGCCCCGACCGGCGTCGCCCTGATCGCCGTCGATCCATCCGGCGAGAACCAGATCGTGGTCGCCGCCGGGGCCAACCACCTCGTCACCCCCGAAGACCTGCCCGCCCGCATCGAGGGCCCGCTGATCGTCCAGCTGGAACTGCCGATCACCACGGTCGAGGCCGCCGTCGGCCGGGCCACCGGCTTCGTCTGCGCCAACCTGGCCCCCGCCGCCCCGGTCTCCGAGGCCTTCCTGCGCCGCTGCGACCTGATCGTGGTCAATGAGACCGAGGCCGCCTTCTATGGCGACCTGTTGCACCACGGCGGCGGGCGGGTTGTGATCACCCGGGGGGCGGAAGGCGCGGCGCTTTTCCAGCACGGTGTCGAAATCGCCAGCGCCGCCCCGCCTTCGGTCACCGCCATCGACGCCACGGGGGCCGGAGACGCCTTCGTCGGCGCAATCACCGTCGCCCTGATCGAGAACCAGCCCGCCGAGGCGGCCTTGGCCTTCGCGTGCGCCGCCGGAGCCCTGGCCGCGACCCGCCCCGGAGCCCAGCCATCCCTGCCGACCCGTAACGAGGCCGAAACCCTGTTATCTTCCTGACGGCACCGCCGCCGCCGGAATGCGTTAGGCTGGCGTCATGGACACCTCCGCGCTCGTCGCCCTCGCCGTCTTCATCGCGCTGAACCTCACCGCCGCCGCGAGCGGTGCGGTGTTCCGGCCTGGCAGCTGGTACGCTTCGCTGGACAAGCCGTCCTGGGTCCCGCCCAATTGGGCTTTTCCCTTGGTCTGGAGCGTGCTCTACGCCATGATCACCGCCTCGGGCTGGCTGGTCTGGCAAGAAGCGGGACCAGGCGCCCTGCCCGCCCTGTCGATCTATGTCCTGTCGCTGGTCCTGAACGCGGCCTGGTCGGGTCTGTTCTTCGGTTGGCGGCGCATGAACCTGGCCATGATCGACGTGGTCCTCTTGTGGCTGTCGATCGCCGCCGTCATCGCCCTGTTCTGGCCGATCCGTCCGCTCGCGGCGCTGCTGCTGGTGCCCTATCTGGTCTGGGTCACGATCGCCTCGGCGCTGAATCTGCGGATGATCCAGCTGAACCGCCCGACCGCGGCGAACGCGGCGGAGTGATCGTTCCCCCTCCCCCGCAGGGGGAGGGGGGGTCGGAGCGAAGCGCAGACCGGGCGGGGGCGGCCCAGCAAGGCCTCGCGATGGTTTGCCGGCCTCTTCCCACCCGCTCGCTGCGCGAGCCCCCTCCCCGGCGGGAGAGGGAGAACGATCAAACCGACCGGAACTGAAGCTCGGCCAATCGGGCATAAAGCCCACCCTTGGCCACGAGCTGGGCGTGCGTGCCCTCCTCGACGACCCGTCCTTCGTCCATCACCACGATCCGGTCGGCGCGCAGCACGGTTGCCAGCCGGTGCGCGATGACGATGGTGGTACGGCTCTGCATCGCCTGATCGAGCGCCGCTTGCACCAGCCGTTCGTTCTCGGCGTCCAGGGCGCTGGTCGCCTCGTCCAGCAGCAGGATCGGCGCGTCGCGCACCAGGGCCCGGGCGATGGCCAACCGTTGCCGTTGACCACCCGACAGGCTCTTGCCGCGTTCACCCAATGGCGTGGCGAATCCTTGCGGCAGAGCGTCGATGAATCCAAGGGCCTGGGCCTCCTCGGCCACGGCCCGTGCCTCGGCCTCGGTCGTGGCCTCGCGCCCGAACCGGATGTTCTCCAGGGCCGAGCCCGAGAACATCGGCGCTTCCTGCGACACCCAGGCGAACCGGCCCCGCACGGCCACCGGATCGGCCGTCCGCACATCCACCCCGTCCACCGACACCAGCCCCGCCTGTGGATCGTAGAAGCGCAGCAACAGGCGGAACACCGTCGACTTGCCCGCCCCCGACGGCCCGACCAGGGCCACGGTCTCACCCGGCCGCACCGTCAGGCTGAACCCCTTGAGCGCCGGCAAGTCGTCACGACCGGGGTAAGCGAACTCCACTGCCGACATAGACACCTCGCCGCGCGGCGGACCGGGCAGGGCGACGGGGTTGTCCGGGGCGGCGATCGAGGGCGTGCTGCGCGTCAGCTCGCCGATCCGCTCCATGGCCCCGGCGGCCTTCTGGACATCGCCCCAGGCCTCGCCCAGAGCCCCCACAGCCCCGGCCACGAACACCGACAGCAGCACGAATTGCAGCAAGGCGCCCGGCGACATCCGCCCGTCGATCACGTCCTGGGCGCCCAGCCACAGCACCAGCGTCACCCCGCCGAAGGTCACCGCGATGATCACGGCCGTCATCCAGGCCCGCGCCTTCATCCGTACCAGGGACACGCCGAACGCCGTCTCGACCGCGCGTGAGAACTGGCGGATGGCGCTGGTCTCGCGTCCAAACGCCTGGACCGTCTCGATGGCGTCGACGCTTTCTCCGGCGAAGCCGACGGCCTCGGCGAACCGGTCCTGGCTCTCGACCGTCAGCTTGCGCACCCGACGCCCGAACAGGATGATTGGCAGGAACAGCACCGGCACGATCAACAGAACCAGTCCGGTCAGCTTGGGACTGACCACGAACAGCAGGATCACCCCTCCGATCAGCGTCAGCAGATTGCGCAGGGCGAACGACACCGAGGTCGTCAGTAGCGCCTCGACCAGGGCGATGTCGGTGGTCAGCCGGCTCAGCACCTCGCCGGTCCGCATCCGGGCATAGAAGGCTGGGTCCAGCGTCAGCACCCGCCCGAACAGCCCCTGGCGCACATCGGCGATGATCCGCTCGCCGGTCTTGGTGACGTAGAAATAGCGGCAGGCCGAGGCCAGCCCCAGCACCAGGGCATTGGCCCCCAGTACCAAGAACCACACGTTCAGCTGGGCCCCGCCGTTCTCGAAACCGTTGTCGATCGCGCCCCGGGCCGTCCCGGTCAGGCCCAGCGATGCCGTCGTGGAAACCAGCAGCCACAGCATGGCGATCCCGGCATCGACCTTGTGCCGCGCCAGATAGGGCAGCAGCTGCGCCAGCGGCCGCACGTCGCGGCGTCGCTCCCGCCGCTTTCCAGCCTCGTCCAGCTGATCGACCAGCAAGGCCCCGGCCCTGGGACGCCCGCGGATATCGGGCACGGGATCGGACGCGGCGGTGCTGGTCATCAGGGGGCTCTTGCCCCGGAACGGCCCTCGGTGTAAACGCCGCCGCTCACGCCCGCCGGATTTCGGCGGGTTTTCCTATTTCCGCGCACCGACGGTCGGCATCGTCATCGCGCCTCCAGGACGACGACCATGAAAGCGGACACGCACCCCGACTATCACTTCATCACCGTGACCCTGCCCAGCGGCACGAGCTACAAGACCCGCTCGACCTACGGCAAGGAAGGCGACACGCTGAACCTGGACATCGACCCCTCGACCCACCCGGCCTGGACCGGCGGCAATCAGCAGCTGATGGACCGCGGCGGCCGCGTCTCGCGCTTCAACAACAAGTTCGGCGGCTTCATCAAGAAGTGAGGCAATCCTGCATCGGCAGCGGTGCAACAGGATCACAAAAGCGTCGTCCCCCGGGGCGACGCTTTTTGTTTGGCCGGAACGCCGGTAATGTGGGCGCGTTCGGACACGGGGCGTCGGCACGCCAGACGTGTCACCGGGTAGAGAGAAGCGGACCACGATGAATCGACGGCAGTTGGGTATGGGCATCGCCACCAGCGCGATGGCCGTCGCGGCCACGGCGGTCGCCCAGAACGCGCCGCCCCTGGTCCAGATGGTGCCCGCGCCGCACCGCGACAGCCGCTGGTACGCCGCCTATGAGGCCCAGATCGCCCGCCTACCGGAAGCGATCCAGGGCGATGTGCGCGCCTTCTATGACCTCCAGGCCTGGCGTCCGGTCTGGACCGCCGAACGCCTGCGCGCGCTGAACGCCGCCGCCGGTCGGGCCGAGCGTCACGGCCTCTCGCCCAGCGGCTATTTCGACTTCGTCGGCTTCGCCGCCGATCCCGACAGCGCCGATGTTCGCACCACCGCCGCCGCCCTGACCTATGCCCGCGTCCTGGCCGAGGGCAGCGTGCGCCCCGAGACGGTCGAGGAGCTGTGGGAGATGCAGAAGAACCGCGTCGACCTGCCCACCGGCCTGAACGACGCCATGGTCGCCGGCCAGGTCATGGAATGGCTGGAAAGCCTGGCCCCCGCGGATATCGGCTATTCGAACCTGTCCGCCGGCTACGTCCGTTATCGCCGCCTGGCCTCGTCCGGCGGCTGGCCCGCCTTCCGCCCCGGCGCCGCCATCGAACCCGGCACCAGCGACCGCCGCATCCCGGCCCTGATCACCCGCCTGGTGGCCGAGGGCGACCTGGCCGAAGCTGACGGCGAGCGGCTGAAGGCCGAAGGCATCACATACGGCGCCGATCTCGAGGCCGCCGTGCGCAGCTTCCAGACCCGTCACGGCCTGGGCTCCGATGGCCGCATCGGCGCAGCGACCCAGCGCTCCCTGTCGGCCTCGGCCGAGGACCGGGCCCGGCAAATCGCCCTGAACCTGGAACGCCGCCGTTGGCTCAAGCGCGACGTCGCGCCCGAGCGGATCGAGGTCAACACCGCCGCCGCCATCATGGTCTATTGGAAGGACGCCAAGCCCGTTCACTCCAACCGCGTCGTCGTCGGCAGCCCCGAGAACCAGACGCCGAGCCTGGAGAAACCCTTCGCCTCGGTCGTCGCCAATCCGCCTTGGTACGTTCCCGCCGGCATCGCCCGCCGCGAAATCCTGCCCAAGGGCCCTGCCTATCTGCGCAGCCAGAACATGTACGTCACCGAACAGGGGAATGTGGTCCAGCGTGCCGGCCCCAGCGCCGCCCTCGGCTATGTGAAGTTCGAGCTGCGCGACAGCTACGCCATCTTCCTGCACGACACCCCAACCAAGTCCGCCTTCAACCTGGCCGTCCGCCAGCGCAGCCACGGCTGTGTCCGGGTCCAGGGCGCGGTCGAATTCGCGCGTATCCTTCTGGCACCCGACCCGGCCAAACTGGGCCAGTTCGACGATGCCCAGGCCAGCCGCGAGACCACCCGCGTCACCACCGGCCGCGAGATCGGCGTGCGCCTGCTCTACTGGACGGCCTTCGTGGACGGCCAGGGCCGCGTCGCCTTCCGCGAGGACGTCTACAAGCGCGACCAGAAACTGGCCGAGGCGCTCGGCATCGGCGTCGACCTGCCCGACGTGGTCCAGGAAGCCCCGATCGACGAAGCCGACGTCGGGCCGTAGGCGAAGCGACAGCGCCTCTCCCTCCCCTTCAGGGGAGGGAGAAGGTCACGCTCGGAACGCCGCTTCCAGCCGGCCCATCTGGCTCAGCACGGGATTGATCTCCGGCTCGTCGGCGGCGTCGAGATACATGCGGCGATCCAGGTACAGCACCCGGTCGTACAACTTCTCCGCGCGCACGACGTATTCGACCAGGGCGATCGGCAGTTCGGCATGGCTCGGCTCGGCCTCGATCAACCGCTCCGACAGCCGATAGCTGGCATTCGTCGCCGCCAGGGGCGTGATGTCGCCTTCACGGACCGCGCGCTGGACCAGCAACCACGACGCGATCTTCATCAGCAGAGTGGTCAGCCGCATGCTGTCCCCCGCATAGGCCAACGCCGCCTGGCGCGACAGCAGTCGCGACTCGCGCCGTCCGTCGCCGTCCAGATAGGCGGCGGTCTCCTCGACCAGCTCCATCCCTTCCTGGAAGGTGCGCTCGAACAGCTCGGACCGGGCGAAATCCAGGATCTCGCGCGTTCGGGCCGGGGACGGAAGGGCATCGGTCATCAAAACTGCCATACTCGGTTCCGTGTCGCCTGCCCATGGGCCGCACGACGTCTGGCGATCCCTGGGATCGGACCGATGCGCATCTGCAACCGACGTGCCACGGCTGGGCGACAGGCCGTCCGTCAACGTCCGAAATTGAACAGGGCGTCGGCGGCCGACTTCTTGGCCGTCTTGGCCTCGATGGCCGCCCGGTCGCGGGCGATCTCGGCCTTCAGGGCCTCGATCCGTTCCTGCAGTTCCTCGACCGAATACAGGTCCAGATCCTCACGCGACAGGGCCTTGAGCGCCGCGCCGCGCTGCGGCCGGGGGTCCAGATCGTCGAACATGGTCGCCTCCGTCTGATCGAACCCCTATCTGAACGCCCGTCAGCGAACGAATGCAAGAAAGGCCGGCCATGCGGGTGATCCAGATCGAGGGCGGCTCCGGCCTAGCCGAAGCCCTGAAACCCGCCGTCCGTCCCGATCCGGTGCCGGGCCCGGGGGAAATCCGCATCGCCGTTCGCGCCGCGGGCGTAAACCGTCCCGATCTGCTCCAGCGCCAGGGCCGCTACCCCCCACCACCCGGTGCGCCGGACATCCTGGGCCTGGAAGTCGCCGGCACGGTCGCCGAGATCGGCGAAGGCGTCACCCGCTGGACGGTCGGCGACCGGGTCTGCGCCCTGCTGGGTGGCGGCGGCTATGCCGACCAGGCGATCGTGGACGCGCGCCACGCCCTGCTAATCCCCGATGGCCTCGACCTCGTCCAGGCCGCCGCCCTGCCCGAGACGGTCTTCACCGTCTTCGCCAATGTGTTCGAGGCCGGCGCGCTGAAGTCGGGGGAGACCCTGCTGATCCACGGCGCGACCAGTGGCATCGGCGTCACCGCTATTCAGATGGCCAAGTCGGCCGGTGCCCGCGTCATCGCCACATCGCGCGGGGCCGACAAGTCCCGCGCTGCGCTCAACCTCGGCGCGGACCTCAGTCTGGACGCCACGACCGACGACCTGACCGCCCGCATCGCCGATTTCGGCGGCGTGGACGTGGTGCTGGACATGGTCGGATCAGCCTATGCCGAGCTCCATCTTCAGGCGCTGAAGCCGTTCGGCCGCTGGGTCGTCATCGCCACCCTGTCCGGCGGCAAGGCCGAGATCGACCTCGCGCGCGTGATGATGAAGCGAATCACCCTGACCGGCTCGACCCTGCGCGCGCGGCCGGCCGAGGAGAAGGCCCGCCTCGCCGCCGAGATCGAGCGCATCGTCTGGCCCTGGGTCGCCTCAGGCCGGGTCCGGCCGGCCATCGAGGCGACCTTTCCGCTGGAGCGCGCGGCGGACGCCCACCTCCGGCTGGAGGCGGGCGCCCACGTCGGCAAGATCGTCCTGACCGTGGATCAGTAGCGACCGGCCGGACGCAGCGACGAAATCCGGTCGTTCATGCCCCAGCGGTCCAGGTTGCGCACGTCGTTGCGGAACGACTGGCACTGGCCGCGGAAATTGGCGTCGGTGCAGGCGATCCACTCGCCCCGGAACTGCATCGAGCTGATCTGATCGTTGAATCCGCTGGCCCGCAGGTTCGGGATCGCGCCCCTTAGGGTCATCGACTCGCCTCGGAAGTTCGAGTCCTTGAAGATGGTGATCGCGTTTCGGCCATTGCCGCCGCCCCAGCCCGGGCCTCCCGGATCACCGCCGCCCGGGCGACCGCCGTCCTCGAAGTCACCCCGGAAGCCGCCGCAGACCAGCAGGCCGCTTCGGTTGGCGATGTCGTCGTTCGAGCAGCGGTTCAGCTGGATCGAGGTCTCGCGCACCCGACCCCGGTCGTCGCGGCAGTCGGCGTACAGCCGGCCCTGGTTCACATAGCTGCCCGAACAGCTGTCCTGATAGCTGCCGCGCGGGGCGCCGCGCGTCTGATACTGGGCTTCTGCCGACTGCGGCACGGCCACCAGGCCGGTGGCCAGGGCGAAGGCGGCGGCGGTGGCACTGACGATGGTCTTCATGGGATGGTCCCTCCCTCTCGCATAACGGCACAATGCGCGTCTGAAGAGACAGTTCAACTTTCCACCTGAACCTTGGCTGTACGCGTCCGTCGGAGATCGTTTTCTTTTGTGACGAAATGGCCTATGCCTTGTGTCTCGCGCCCGGCCGAAAGGTCGGGCGCCGCCGTTTCCAGCGCCCGGTTTTCGGGCCTTCAACACCGGGATCACAGCCCATGTCCGACGTTCTCATGCCCAAGGCCACCGCGGTCTGGCTGGTCGACAACACCTCGCTCACCTTCGATCAGATCGCCGACTTCTGCGGCCTGCATCCGCTGGAGGTGCGCGGCATCGCCGACGGCGACGTCTCGCGAGACATCCGCGGCGTCGATCCGATCACCGGCGGCCAGCTGACCCGCGAGGAACTGGACAAGGCCCAGACCGACGAGAACTACCGCATGAAGGCGATCGTCAGCCGCCATGCCGAACTCATGAAATCGGCCAAGCCCGCCCCGAAATACACCCCGGTCTCGCGTCGCCAGGATCGCCCGGACGCGATCGCCTGGTTCGTGCGCAACCACCCGGAGGTGACCGACGCCCAGATCGCCAAGATGCTGGGCACCACGAAGTCGACCATCGAAAGCGTGCGCAACCGCACCCACTGGAACTCGGCCAACATCAAGCCGGTCGATCCCGTGACCCTGGGCCTGGTCGGTCAGCTGGCCCTGGACGATCTGGTGTCCAAGGCCGCCGCTAAGAAGAACAAGGACGACGCCAAGAAGGGCGGCACCATCGAACCGGTCGATCAGACCCCGGCCGAACCCGAATTCGTCCCCGAGGCCCGCGAACGCCGCGGCGCCGAGCCGACGGCGGAATCGGTCTTCGGCAAGGGGAACTAGAACGACGGGGGGGGGGCGTTGACCTTGAGTTGCTTCACCTGCAACGAGGATCGGCCATATGCCCCAAGTGAATCCAGAGGACGGCACGGTGACGGAGGTCGATGAGATCGTCGTCGTCGGGACGCGGACATTCCGAGGCTACTACGTCTATCCGCCGTTTCCAGAAGATGACAATGATCCCGGTCCGGTCCTTCCCGATTCGCCTGAGGCACCGGACGCACCGGACACATTGGACGAAGACTGTCGGCGTCAGGCCGCTCTAAATCGAGCAGCCCTCGAGGCGGCGCGGCTGATTGGGCGAGATGATGCTGAGTCGGGTTACTTGTTGGTTCGTGAAGCGGATGGAAGCATCCGGGCGATCGGTCCGATCGAGGGCAATCCTGACCGACCCGACGAAATTCCTTGGCCGGTCACCCCAGCGTCTTATGGCTTGTCTGACTTTAGTCAGGTCGTCGGGCTAGTACACAATCATCCAAGGCGCTCAGAGACTGGAACGACATTCGATACTCGGAGAAATCAATTTTCCCAAGCTGACGCCAATGTGACGATACGCTTTACCCGAGTAGGAGTCAGCCAGGAATTTAGTCAGTACATAGTTATCGGCGATCGCGCTTATCAATTTGGTCCTGACGCCGAAGAGGGCGATACGGGCGATGAGGTATCACCAGTTCAATGTCAGGGAGCGGCACTGTCGTGAAAAGCGCCTTCTCGCTTCTCGCTTGCTCAGCCCTCGTCTCGCTGCTTGCGACGAGCGCGTTGGCTCAGACCGCCACCGATAGTCGGGGCGAAACCGTCATCGTGTATGATGACATACCTCAAAGCGCCCTCTCCCAGACCGTGACCACGGAATGGATGTGCGTCGATGCGGTCAGGATCGAGATCAGCACCACCCTGCGAGAAAACAGAAACCTCGAGGTCGCCCGTGTTTCGGTGAAGATTGCGAATATTCACGTGGCGAATGAAGTCACCGCAGAGATTCGCGAGCTTTCGCGGCGGCGCTTCTTCTATATCACGCCTCAGTGCCAGGGAGACGTCCCGATCGCCGTTATCACCTACGCTGAAGACGTGCAGAATAACGGAGACGGAACGGGCGTCGTGACGATGGCGACGCGGCGAATCCATCTCCGCGAGCCCCTACCGGAGTAAAAGCGGCCCCGGGATCGCTCCCGGGGCCGTTCCATTTCCTGGGTCTAGGCCCGGCTAATGTGCCCGGCTTTCAAGACTGGTGATTTCTTCCTTGAGCCGGAGCTTTCGTCGCTTCAGCTCCCTGACCTGCAGCGGATCCACGGAGGGCCGGGTCATTTCCTGCTGGATGGTGGTATCCAGCTGACGGTGACGGTTTCCCAGTTCGCGGATACGAGCTTCGATGGTCATGGCTTGCGCCTCCATGTCTAAGGGACCAGACAGTGAGCGCCCGGATCGGCTTGTTGTGGAATCACAAATCGGTGACCCCGAACCGGCCCGGACAAGTCGAGGCTGGCCACCAAATTGGACGATGATGTGAACGGAGCCGTACCGATTCATAAGCCCCGGATCGTGATCGGCATTTCCGGCGCGTCCGGCGCGATCTACGGGGCGCGGTTGCTGGAGGCCCTCGGCGAACTCGGCATCGAACGCCACCTCGTCGTCACCAAGGCCGCCCTGCTGACCCTGTCCCAGGAAACCGACCTGACCGCCGACGACCTGAACCGCCGCGCCGAGGTGGTTCACAAACTGGCCGACGTCGGCGCGTCGATCGCTTCCGGCTCGTTCCGTACCCTGGGCATGGTCGTTGCCCCGTGCTCGATCCGCACCATGAGCGAGATCGCCACCGGCGTGACCTCCAGCCTGCTGACCCGCGCCGCCGACGTGACGCTGAAGGAACGCCGCCCCCTGGTCCTGATGGTGCGCGAGACGCCGTTCCACCTCGGCCACCTGCGCACCATGACGGCCCTGGCCGAGATGGGCGGCACCATCGCCCCGCCCCTGCCCGCCTTCTACGCCCGTCCGAAATCGATCGGCGATCTGGTCGATCAGTCGGTGGGTCGGGTGCTGGACGTATTCGGCCTGGACTGGTCCGCGACCCGCCGCTGGACCGGCCTGCAAGGGCCCGCCGACGCATGAGCCTTTGGGACTGGGCCGTCGCCGCCTATGCCGCGCCCCGCATGGCGGAGGCCTGCCTGCATCTTCAGGACGCGGCGGATCAGAATGTGCCGCTCTTGCTGTGGGCCGCTTGGTGCGCACGCACGGGACGCGCGCTGGACGCCGACACCGTCGAGGCCGGCTGCGACACGGCCCGCGCCTGGAGCGACGCGGCCATCGTTCCCCTGCGTTCCGTCCGCCGCACGCTCAAGACCCAACTGGCCGACATCGAGGCCGCCGACCGCGAAACCGTACGCGAGGCGGTCAAGACGCTGGAACTGGATTGCGAACGCCGCCTGCTCGCCGCGCTTGAGGGCTTGTCGGCTCAGCCTTCGGGCGCGCCGGGCGACGCCCTTGCCGCCATGATCGCGGTCTCGCGCGCCTGGTCCCGCATGATCCCCCGCCCCGGCCTGGCCGACCTCGCCGAACGACTTCCGGCATGAAGCGACGCGCGCTATATCGACCCGTCCGGGGCCGACCATGAACGACGACGAACCGTTTCTGACCGAGGAAGACCAGGCGCTTCACGCCGAGCTCCAGCGCCTGAAGCAGGAGCACGCGGACCTCGAATCCTCGATCGAGGCCCTCAGCCACATGCCCCTGCCCGACCAGCTGCTGATCGCGCGGCTGAAGCGCAAGAAACTGGTCCTGCGCGACGAGATCGTGAAGATCGAGGACCAGATCCTGCCCGACATCATCGCCTGACGGCGATCAACGCCCGCGCTTGCGCACCCACATCGCCGCGTCGGCCTCGGCCATCCAGGTCTCGGCGTCCGGTTGCCCGGTCCAGGCCCGCACCCCGAATGATCCGCCCAGACCCGCCGACTGACCGTTCCAGCTGAAGCCGCTGTCCTCCAGTGCCGCGGACAGCCGCTGCGCTTTCTCCCGCCCGGCCTCGACCGTGGCGTTCATCAGCATCAGCCCGAATTCGTCGCCGCCCAAACGCCCGACCGCATCGCTCTCGCGCACATTGGCCATCAGCAGTTCGGCGACGTGGATCAACGCCGCATCCCCCGCCGCATGGCCCAGCCGGTCGTTGACGCCCTTGAATCCGTCAAGGTCCAGATACAGCAGCACCGCCTCGCCCCCGTACCGCTGGCAGAAGGCCATGGTCCGGTTCAGCACATCGACGAAACCCCGCCGGTTCAGCGCCGGGGTCAGGACGTCGTGATCCGCCGCCGCCTCGGCCGCCTCGGCGCGGGCACGCAGCTCCGCCACCTCGGCGCGCAGGCGCTCCAGTTCGGCGTGCAGATCCAGGGTGGCCGTTTCGGTCACGGGTCGGGACGCTCCCACCTCCGCGACTCAGGACGCGGAACGATGCGATGCTAGCGGGGTTTGGCGCGCGGTGGGAACCGGTTCGCCTGTCACACGACCGGGAAATCGTCTCAATTGCCACCTGGAACCGTCGCTCAGGTTGCGACCCCGTCCCCCGTGCTGTATCGCGCCGCTTTCCGCGAGGGGCCTGACACATGGCGACTGCGAACCCGCCGGTGGCGATCATCATGGGCAGCCGGTCCGACTGGCCGACCATGAAGCATTCCGCCGACACCCTGGACCGCCTCGGCGTGGGCTGGGAGGCCAAGGTCGTCTCGGCCCACCGCACGCCCCGCCGCCTCTATGATTTCGCCACCGGGGCCAAGGCCGCGGGCTTCCGGATCATCATCGCCGGTGCCGGGGGGGCTGCCCATCTGCCAGGTATGGCGGCATCGATGACCGACCTCCCGGTCCTCGGCGTACCCGTCCAGTCCAAGGCCCTGAGCGGCCTGGATTCCCTGCTCTCGATCGTCCAGATGCCCGGCGGCGTGCCCGTCGCCACCCTGGCCATCGGTGAAGCGGGGGCCAAGAACGCCGGCATCCTCGCCGCGCAGATCCTGGCCCTGTCCGACGAGACCCTGGCGGGCCGCCTGTCCGCCTTCCGCGAGGCCCAGACCGAGGCCGTGCACGAGACGGTCGAGGACTGATTTGCCGACCCTTCCCCTTCCTCCGGGCTCCACCATAGGCATCCTCGGCGGCGGCCAGCTCGGCCGGATGCTGAGCCAGGCCGCCTCCCGCCTCGGATTCGACGTGGTGATCCTGGACCCGGAGGAAAACAGCCCCGCCGGCCGGGTCTCGCGCGGCCAGATCGTCGCCGCCTATGACGACCCCGACGCCCTGACCGTGCTGGGCCGCGTCTGCGACATCGTCACCTTCGAGTTCGAGAACGTCCCCGCCGCCTCGGCCGACCGCCTGGCCGACAACGGCGCCCTGGTCGCCCCCGGCCCCACCGCCCTGGCTGTCGCCCAGGATCGGATCGACGAAAAGACCTTCCTCAACGCCGTCGGCGCGACCACCGTCGATTTCGCCCCGGTCCAGACGCTGGACGACCTGACCGCTGCCCTCGACCGCCTCGGCGCGCCGGCCCTCCTCAAGACGCGCCGCGACGGTTATGACGGCAAGGGCCAGGCCTGGATCAAGGATGCCGCCCAAGCCGCCGCCGCCTTCGACGACATCGGCCGCCGGCCCGCGATCCTCGAGGCCCGCGCCGCCTTCACCCGCGAACTGTCGATCATCGCCGCCCGCAGCCAGTCGGGCCAGGTCGCGGTCTATCCGCTGGGCGAAAACATACACTCAGGCGGCGTCCTCAAGACCACCGTGGCCCCCGCCGCGATCGACACCGCCACCGAAACCCGCGCCCGCGAGATCGCCGAATCGATTCTCGACGGACTGGACTATATCGGCGTCATCGGCATCGAACTGTTCGACCTCGGGGAGGGCCGGCTGCTGGTCAATGAGATCGCCCCGCGGGTCCACAACACCGGCCACTGGACCCAGGACGGCTGCGGTTGCGACCAGTTCGAACAGCATGTCCGCGCCATCGCGGGTTGGCCCCTGGGCGACACCGCCGCCCACGCCCGCGTGGAGATGACTAATCTGCTGGGCGACGAGATCGACCGGTGGCCCGACCTCGCGGCCGAGCCCATGGCCCGACTGCACCTGTACGGCAAGGCCGACGCCCGGCCTGGCCGCAAGATGGCGCATGTGAACCGCGTCGGGCCGCTCTAGCGCCCCGACCCGCTCAGGGCAGGGCTAGCGTGAACTTGACCCCACCCATATGGCTGGTGGCCTGGTCGCCGTATCGGCCGCGATAGCCGACATCGACCCGGACCGGTCCCCAGTCACCCGACACGCCCGCCGAGGCCAGCACCTGGCCGCCGAACGGCTCGTCCACATCGCGCACCAGAACCTGGGCCGGATTGCCTTGGATCCCGACCCGGACCGGATCGAACCCATCGTCCAGGCTGCCGCGATAGCCACCCTCGATAAAGAAGCCATAGCCCGAAAAGTCGCCCTCGGCGCGCAGGGTCGCCTCGGCACTGATCCCGTCGACGGTGCGGTCCTGATAGGCGTACTGCGCGGCCACGCCCTCCTCGAAGAAGCCATCCACGTCACTGGACGCCCAGGTGACCGCCGCGCGCGGCGAGATCGCCAGGGCTCCGGCGGTCCCGAACCACATGCCTGCCTGGGCCCGTGCGCCGACGCTTACGCCGTCGGTCGCCCCAGTGTGAACGATCGGTGCCAGAGAGGTCAGCCGCTCCATGTCGAAGCTGTCGTCGGCCGCGCCCGCCGAGACGTTGGCGAACACGTTGTTGGACCGCCAACCCGCATAGGCGTCGACCCCAAAGGTCTCCAGGTCGAACGACAGGGTGCCGACGTCGACGTCGGCCTTGCGCGCATTGCCGGTCAGGCCGATGCGCCAGCTGGCGCTGGGGCTGTGCTCCAGGCCGATGGTCACGCCATAGCCGGTCGATTCCGCCGCGCCGATCGTGCCGCGCGCGTCGGTGTCGGTCTGGTCATACTGGCCGCCGAAGATCAGGGCGGTGCCCGGCGTCCAGGCGGCGCTGCCGGACAGGGCGTCGCTGGCGGCCGTCAGCGCATCCTCGCGATGGCGATAGGCCGTCTCGCCCATCACTGCGCTCTGGGCGCCGATGTCACCGTAGTAGAGGTAGTCGTTGGCCAGCCGTGCCAGCAGACGGTGACCGAGCGCCGTGGGGTGAACGCCGTCGAAGTAGAAATAGCCCGCGGAGTCCGCGCAAAGCGTAACCCCATTGAAACAGGCGTCCGTGACGTTGGTGATGCCGAACGCACCGGGGTTGGCGGCGATGGTGTCGCCGACCTTGAACAGGTCCATGACGATGATGTTGCTGCCGGGCCGGGCCGCCGCCGTGGCGTTAAGCTGGGTAAGCAGGGCCCCATTGAACTGACCGACCGCGAAATCGGCCAAGGGCGCCGCCGCCGTGTTGCGGAACTGGGGCGTCAGGCTGAGTTTGGGCAGGTTGGTCACCAGGATCGTCCCGGCCCCGGCTCCGGCCACGTTGTTGACGATGAAGTTGATGTCCGCCGCCGCCGACTGAGCCACCGGCGTGATCGCCCCGGTCGGATTGGCGCTGGCCCCCGCCGCCGGCAGGCCCTGGAAGATGTTGTTGGCCCCGCCCAGAATGCTGACCAGATCGTTGGGCCCGAACACGCCGCCGCGCTGCACATAGGTCGCCAGCTGGTTGCGCATGCCCAGCGGCAGAGCCTGGCTGTCGGTGCGCGCGCCGCCGAAGGCCAGGTTGATGCTGCCGTTCACCGGCCCCATGAAATTGGTGGCGTTGAAGCCCAGCAGTTCGGTGAACACCGGCCCGGTCGAGAATCGGCCTTGGAAATAGGGCGGAGACGGCGGCTGGGTGCCGCCCGTGGCCAGGAACAGATTGCCGTTGTCGCTCAGGCTGTCACCGAACACGACCAGCCGGCTGTAGCTCTGGGCACTGGCGGCCGTGGCGAGGGCCGCGCTCGCGGCCAGGGTCAGGGCCGCGACGGCGGCACCGCGAAGAAAGCGTGACATGTGATCCTCCCGCCGATCGACGTTGCGCGATCGTTCGGGGGACTGTGCGCCCGTTTGCCGGGCATGCAAGATGCCGCCGCGTCAACTATGGGTCTGGCGCTAGTGAAGCAGGCGGAAGCGAAGCGTTCCGGCAACACTCTTCAGCGCACGGAGGGCTTCGGGGTCATAGTCGCGATCCACATCGGTGATCACATAGCCGGTCCGTTCGACGGTCTTCAGGTGCTGGCCCAGGATGTTCAGCCCCGCCGCCGCCAGTTCCCGGTTCAGCTCCGCCAGCACGCCGGGCTGATTGCGGTGGATGTGCAAGATGCGGTGCCCGCCCGACACGTCCGCCAGCTGCACGTTCGGCAGGTTGACGCAGAAGGTCGTGTCGCCCCGGTTCAGATAGCCCAGCAGCCGGTCCGCCGCGAACTCGGCGATGGCCTCCTGGGCCTCCTCGGTCGAGCCGCCGATGTGCGGGGTCAGGATCACGTTTCTCAGCCCCATCAGCGGACTGTCGAACGGATCGGCATTGGTGCGGGGTTCCTCCGGAAACACATCCAGCGCCGCGCCGCCGATCCGCCCGGCTCCCAGCGCCTGGACCAGGGCCCCGATATCGACCACATGGCCGCGCGACAGGTTCAGCAACAGCGCCCCCGGCTTCATCCGCGACAGCTGGGCCGCACCGATCAGGTCGGTGTTCTCCTTGCGACCGTCGACATGTAGCGAGACCACGTCGCTCTCGGCCAGCAAGGCGTCCAGCGACCGCATCCGCCGCGCATTGCCCAGCGCCAGCCGCTCGGACAGGTCGTGGAACACCACCCGCATCCCCAGCGCCTCGGCCAGCACCGACAGCTGCGACCCGATCGCCCCATAGCCGACGATGCCCAGCGTCTTGCCGCGCAATTCGCGCGAGCCGTCGGCGGACTTGTTCCACTGGCCCCGATGCATGGCGGCCGACTTGTCGGACACGTCGCGCATCAGGGCGATGGTCAGGCCGATGGCCAGTTCCACCACCGACCGGGTGTTCGAATAGGGCGCGTTGAACGCCGCGATGCCGCGCTCGGCACAGGCGTCCAGGTCGATCTGGTTGGTGCCGATGCAGAAGGCCGCCACGGCCATCAGTCGGTCCGCCTGTTCCAGCACCCGCGCGCTCACCGTCGTCTTGGACCGGATACCCAGCACATGCACGCCCTGCAAGGCGGCGATCAGATCGCCCTCGTCCAGCGCCCCCTTGCGGGTCTCGACCGAATAGCCAGCCTCCTCCAGCCGCATCACGGCGGCGGGGTGGATGTTCTCCAGCAGCAGCATCCGCACCCGTCCGCGCGGGAAGGACCAGCGGCCGACCAGCCCCTCCAGATGCAGCAGTTCGTCGATCGACGGCACCTCGGCATCGGCCACGGCGACGACGGGCTCGCGCCGCACGATCTCGGTGAAGGCATAGAAGCGGTCGGCCGCACCGGCCGTCTTGACCTCGGCATCGGTCCAGCCGTCGCCGATCATGACCACCGGCCCGGTCAGCCCCAGCGCCTTTAGCACCTTCGGCTTGCCGTCGGCGTGGGACAGGGGATTGTCGTCATCGACCCCGACCACCCGGTCCTCGGCGTCATAGACCAGGTCGTTGCACAGCACCCGGTCCTCGGCCACGCCCAGCCGCTGGGCGATGGGGGCGATGATCTCGCGGAAGCCGCCCGACAGGATGACGATTTGGTCGGCATTGTCCTGAAAGAAGCGCAGATTGCGCCGCACCGACGGCGTGCCCTCCTCCAGGATACGGTCGGCCAGCGTCCGCACATGGTCCTGGGTCAATGGCAGCAGGTCCAGTCTACGACGCAGCGCCTCGCCGAAAGCGACGTGGCCGGCCATGGCCTCGTCTGTCAGCCGAGCAACCTCAGCCCGCAATTCAACCGCGTCCGGCCGTCCGGCCAGGGCGATGTCTGCCAGCGCCTCCAGCGTCTCGATTCGGACGAGGGTGGAATCGAAATCGAAGACGAGCGTGGGGCGGATGGACATGCGTCCAGCCTACGCCGACCTTCGCAATTGCAGCAACGCCCCTCGACGCGACTGGCGCGATCAGAGGTTGGCGAGCTTGCGGAACTTGCTGTCGGGATGACGGCTCTCCAGCGCGGCGGCCCCGATCGCGGCGGCGATCGTGGCCACGGCCAGCAGGGCACCGCCCTCGCGCGCGTGGTCCTTGGCATATCGACCCGCCTGACCGGCATAGCGATGCGCGGCCGATCCAACGTTGTCGGCGTGGCGGCGGGCGTCCCGCGCATAGCGACGGCGCTTGCTCGGCGAGACCGCGCGCTTGCCCTGCTTGAACCAGCGATGAGCCGCATGGCGCGTGTCGTCGCGCAGATCCTCCGCCCGACCGCCCACATCCTCGGCCCGTTCCGACAGCATGCGGGAAATGTCGGCCAGGCGATTGGCCAGCGACGTGGTGTCGACCCAGCCGCGCGGGTCCAGCCGCTCGCGGATCTGGCGGTACCGGGTCGGGCCGGTGCGCTGGGTCAGCAGCACGGTCGCCACGGCGGCCAGGGCCACCAGGGCGACGCCGCCCGCGGTGACGCCGGGATGTTTACGGGCCTCGGCCAGGACGCTGAATTGACGGACCATGGGATAGTGAACCTCTTCTTCGAGGCCGTCCTCGGTGGGATCATAGAGCCCATCCTCATACGGCCGGTAATCGGACGCGCGGTCGCGCATGAGCCTAGGAGCGAATCTGGCGAAGAGTGGTTCCGCTACCCCCGGCAGCGCCGAATAGAACGACGCGATCAGCCGCCCCCCGCCACCGACGGTGATCTCGCGGATCGGATGGGTCGCGCACCACAGGATGGTGTCGGCCACCACATGCCCCGCATAGACCGGCTGGGGGTTCTGCACCGCGTATCCGGTCAGGTTGCGCGCATGTTTTGAATACGGCGTGTCGATCGCGGCGGGTTTGACCAGGCTGACCCGGATCGGCGACTTCTCGCGCAGCAACTCCATGCGAAGCGCATTGGTGAACCCCTTCACCGCGTGCTTCGACGCCGAATAGACGCCCTGGATCGGCATCGGCGCGTCCGACAGGGTCGAGCCGACATTGACGATCGTCCCCCCGTGCTGCTGGGCCTTCAGCCCTTCGACCGCCACCAGACTGCCGTTGACCACGCCCCAGTAGTTGGTCTCGAACAGCCGCCGCTGGTCCTCCAGCAAGGTCTCGCGGATCGGGCCGAAGATCGACACCCCTGCATTATTGACCCAGGTGTCGAACCCGCCAAACAGCCGCCGGCACTTGTCCGCCGCCGCCTGCAGCGCCTCGTAATCGGCCACGTCCGCCACCGCATAGGCACACCGCGCGCCCTCGCCCTGAAGTTCCTCGCACAGCGCCTTCAGGTCCTCCTCGCCACGCGCGATCATGAACACACAGGCCCCGCCCCGGGCCGCCCGCCGCGCCGTCGCCAGCCCGATCCCCGAGGTCGCCCCGGTGATGACGATGGCCTGCTGGTTCAGCGGCTTGAGCACGGCTTTGGTCGGCATGCGGAACTCCGTTCAGCCAGTGAAAACGAGGCGGGCGCTGGGCCGGTTCCCCCAGCGTCTAGTGATGCGTCGATCCCTCTCCCAAAGGGAGAGGGCTTGAGCGCCCGAGAGCCGTCAGGCGATCGGCCTTGCGCGACCCGAAGGGCAGCGCGGAGCCTGAAAGGGTGAGGCGTTGTGCTTTCACCACCCAGACCGTGACCCCTCACCCTTTCGCCTTGCCAATCGCTGCGCTCTTGGAGGCTCAAGCCCTCTCCCGCCGGGAGAGGGAAGCGACCTCCTCACCCTCTATCACACGTCCCTTCCGAAGCGAGCCACGGCTCCCTATGTTGCCGGGCTTCCAGACAAGCCGTCTTCAGGACCTGCCGTGACCGATCGCGCCTCCGCGCCCACCGACGACCTCGCCGCCGCCTTCCAGATCGAGGGCTGGCCCGTGCGCGGCCGTATCGTCCGGCTGGGCGAGGCCATCGACACCATCCTGTCGGCCCATGTCTATCCGGAGCCGGTCGCCGCCCTGCTGGGCGAGGCCTGCGCCCTAGCCGCCCTGGTCGGCTCCAGCCTGAAGTTCGAGGGCCGGCTGATCGTCCAGGCCCAGGGCGACGGCCCTGTCCGCTATGTCGTCGTCGACTACGGAACCGACGGATCGATGCGCGGCTATTGCCGATACGACGCCGACGAGGTCGCCGCCGTCTCGACCGGCTTCGCGCGCCCGGGCGCGAAGACGCTGCTGGGCCAGGGCACCTTCGTCATGACCCTGGACCGCGGCCCCGATTTCGACCGCACCCAGGGCATCACCCCGATCGAGGGCGAGAGCCTGTCGCTCGCCGCCGAACACTATTTCCAGCAGTCCGAACAGATCCCGACCAAGGTCCGCCTGTCGGTCGGCCAGGTCACGACCGAGACCGGCACCGCCTGGCGTTCGGGCGGGGCGCTGATCCAGCTGATCGCCGGCGACGACGCGCGCGGCTCGACCGATGAGGTCTGGGACCGCAGCCGCGCCCTGTTCCAGACCCTGGCCGACGACGAGTTGATCGACCCGACCATCACGCCGGAAACGCTTCTGTTCCGCCTGTTCCACGAGGACGGCGTCCGGCTGGAGGACGCCCGCCCTCTGAAGGCCCACTGCCGCTGCTCGGCCGACCGCATCCAGTCGGTGCTGGGCTCCTTCACCGAGGCCGAGCGCGCCGAGATGATCGAGCCCGATGGCCGGATTCACGTGACGTGCGAATACTGCGCCAAGGTCTATGCGCTGGACCCGGCGGCGGTGGCCGCGGGTTGATCACAGCCCTGCGGGCGTAATCAGTTCGACGGTTGGAAAATAGTTGCGATACCGGCGCGGGTCGCGAGTCAGGACGACATAGCCCTGCACCGCCGCATGCGCCCCGATAAAGAAATCCGGCAAAGGCGAACGTCGCTCTCCGCCGCGTCGCCGATAGTCGACAAAGGCCTTGCCCGCCAGAAATCCGGCGCGCCATGGAAGAGATTCACGGATGAAATCCGTCGGCAAGGCGGCGTCTAGGGCCTCTTGACTGGAATAGGGTGCCGACAATTCCGCATAGATCACGGGATTGATCACCAGTCCTGCCTCGGCCGCCTGCTCGATCTGCGCCAACGACCAGTCCGACCAGGTCGCATCGCGCGTCAGGACATCGAGGATCACATTCGAATCGATCAGAACGCGGCTCATCCGCGCTTGAACGGCCTGGCCGTCTCATTCAGGGCCGGGCGCTCATCCACATCGTCGAATGGCCCTCTCATGACGTCCATATATTCATCGACGGACATCCCCAGATCGATGGGTGCAGCGGCGCTCAGCCGCGCGACCACCCGCTCGCCTCGGGTCAGACCATCGGTCGGTTTCAGCACGACCTTGCCGTCTTCCCAGACGAACTCGACATCGGTGTCGGGATGCAGCCCGGCCCGTCGTCGGATGTGGACGGGAATTGTGACTTGGCCTTTGGATGTGATGCGCATGATGTTGACCTTCGCGAGGTAAGACTATGCTCTTTCTTACTTCGTCGATCAAACGGCGTGATCTATCCTCCTGAGGGCTCGCCCGATGCCGCGACCGGAGGCGAAGCCGTCGTCGGCCCCAGGGCCAGAACCCCGTCATAGGCCCCCTCGCCATAGGGCTCCAGGATGACGCCGCGCGCATTGGCGGTATAGGTCGATCCTTGATCGTTGGGGCCGCATGTGGCCTGGCAGTTCCAGGCCCGCCCGCCCTGTTGAACCACATAGAGGCTGACAATGTCGGCGGTCGGCAGGTGCGCCGCGGCGGGCAGGCCGATTTGCGGCAGACGCTCGATCGGCGTCTTGCGCGCGTGGATATTGCCGACGAGGACAAACACCTTGGCCACCGGGTTCCGGTCGAAGGCCCGCGCCATGTGGTGGGCCATGTCCAGTTCGGACCAGGCTTGACTGAGCCCCGCGCTTCGCCTGGAATTCGGCTGGAAGGCATGAAGACCCACATCGCGGCCCTGCCGCTTCATCTCCCTGACCGCCATCAAGAGATCGACCATGGCGCGGCTGGTTCGACCGTCGTTGAAGGTCGGGTCCATCAGCCAGGTCCCGGAAAGCGCGGTCGTGGCGGCGTCATTGCTCTCCGCCTCCAGGAGAGCGTCCAGGGCCGGCTGCATCACCAAAGGCATCTCCAGTGCGACCGTGACTTGCCCTTTCAGAGACGCCTCGCAGACCATGGCCGCGAACGCTGCGGGGGTTTCGGTGGTGCCGTGCATCTCGCCGACCACGATGAGGCGGCGATCGAGAGCGAGCAGCGCATCCGTCCCCGCCGGTGCCGAGCAACCCGACTGTCCTGACAACATTGCGGCCAAAAGCGCGGCGATCATCGGGCGGCTCCTTCATGAAAACGGGCCGTCACCATGGGTCGGAACGGGCTATCCCTCAAGGTCCAGCGAATAGCCCGCCGAGCGCACCGTGCGGATCGGATTGGCGCTCTCGCCCACGTCCAGCGCCTTGCGCAACCGTCCGACGTGCACGTCCACCGTCCGCGCCTCGACATAGACGTCCGAACCCCACACCGCGTCCAGCAGCTGTTCGCGGCTGAACACCCGCCCCGGATGGCGCATGAAATGGTCCAGCAGGCGGAACTCGGTCGGTCCCAGATGGACCTCCTTGCCGTTCCGTTTCACCCGATGGGCGACGCGATCGATGACGATGTCGCCGTGCCCCACCCGGTCGTCGGCCAGGCCCGGCCGGATGCGGCGCAGCACCGCCCGGATGCGGGCGATCAGCTCGGTCATCGAGAACGGCTTGGTCAGATAATCGTCCGCACCGGTGTCCAGCCCGCGCACCCGGTCGCTTTCCTCGCCCCGCGCCGTCAGCATGATGATCGGCAGGTTGCGCGTCTCGGGCCGGCCGCGGATGCGGCGGCAGACCTCGATCCCCGACACCTTGGGCAGCATCCAGTCCAGCAGGACCAGGTCCGGCTGGCGCTCGTCGATCTGGACCAGGCCCTCCTCGCCGTCGGCGGCCACGACGACGTCGTAGCCTTCCTTCTCGAGATTGTACTGGAGGAGCGTCGCCAGCGCGTCCTCGTCTTCCATCACCAGGATATAGGGCTGCACTTGCGGTCTCCGTCAGGCGTGCGGGCGTCTCAGGTCAGAGGCGGAATCGTCGGGGCCGAGCCAGGCGATGTCTCGTCGGGGGTCGGGGTCCAGCGGGGGCGTTCACCCATCAGCTCGTCGCCCGTGATCTCGTAGTGGATGGTCTCGGCGATGTTGGTCGCGTGGTCGCCGATCCGCTCCAGGTTCTTGGCCATGAACAACAGATGGGTACAGGCGCTGATCGTGCGCGGATCGCCCATCATGTAGGTCAGCAGTTCGCGGAACAGGGCGTTGTAGTGTTCGTCGACCTCGTCGTCCGACTGCCAGACGGCGACGGCGCGGTCGATCTCCGACGCCGTGTAAGCGTCCAGCACATCGCGCAGGCGCAGGGACACCAGCTTGCCCATCCGCTCGATCGAGCGGGTCAGGGGCTGCATCGGCTCGGTCTCCGCCAGGCTCAGCGCCCGCTTGCCGATATTCTTGGCCAGGTCACCGGTGCGTTCCAGGTCGGTCGCCAGCTTCATGGCCGAGAGCGCCTTGCGCAGATCGGACGCCACCGGCTGGCGCAACGCGATCAGGCGGATGGCCTTCTTCTCGATCTCGCGGTGCATGGCGTCCAGCTTGACGTCGCGGTCGACCACGGCGCGCGCCAGGGCGATGTCGCGGCGGGCGACACTATCGACGGCGTCCGCGACCTGCGCCTCGGCCAGGCCGCCCATGCGGGCCACCTCGGCGGTCAGCTGGTTCAGTTCGTCGCCATAGGCCTTGACGGTGTGCTGGTTCATCAGCCGAAACGTCCGGTGATGTAGTCGAGCGTGCGCCGCTCGCGGGGATTCGTGAAGATCTCCTCGGTGTTCCCGTGCTCGACCAGCCGGCCCAGGTGGAAGAAGGCCGTGCGCTGGCTGACCCGCGCCGCTTGGGCCATGGAGTGGGTCACGATGACGATGCAGTAGCGTTCGCGCAGTTCGTCGATCAGTTCCTCGATCTTGGCCGTGGCGATCGGGTCCAGCGCCGAACAGGGCTCGTCCATCAAGATGACTTCGGGCTCGACCGCGATGGCCCGGGCGATGACCAGCCGCTGCTGCTGGCCGCCCGACAGGCCGGTGCCCGGCGAATGCAGGCGATCGGCGACCTCTTCCCACAGGCCGGCGCGCTTCAGGGAGGCCTCGACCACCCCGTCCAATTCGGCCTTGGTGGTGGTCAAGCCGTGGATCTTGGGCCCATAGGCGACATTCTCGTAGATCGTCTTGGGGAAGGGATTGGGCTTCTGGAACACCATCCCGACCTGGGCCCGCAACAGGACCGGATCGACCGACTTGGAGTTGATGTCCTCGCCGTCCATCTCGATCTTGCCCGACACCCGGGCACCCTGGATGGTGTCGTTCATCCGGTTCATGGTCCGCAGGAAGGTCGACTTGCCGCAACCCGACGGGCCGATCAGGGCCGTCACCGTCTTGTCCGGGATGTCCAGGCTGACGTCGTACAGGGCCTGTTTGTCGCCATAGAAGACCGAGACGTCGCGGGCGGCGATCTTGGTCGGGCCGGTCGGGCCGGCGTGCGACTTGACCTCAGGCACGCGCTGGCCGGCCAGGGCGCCGCCCGTGTTCGGTTCGGGCGTCAGGAGGGACTCGTCCCGGCGCTCGGGCTGGGCCGCGCCGGGCACGATGGCGCCGCCCATCAGGGGCACGCCGGGCTGGTCGGACCCGCCGCCCTCGCGGCCGTCCGAGGCCCGGGCCGCGTTGCGGAAGAAGGGGAATTTCATGCGTTTACCACCGGCGTTCGAAACGCCGGCGCAACAGGATCGCGGCGGCGTTCATGACGATCATGAAGGCGAGGAGCACCAGGATGGCGGCGGCGGTCCGCTCATGGAACGCCCGCTCCGAGGCGTTCTCCCAGATATAGACCAGCGACGGCAAGGCCCCGGCCGGTTCGCTGATCGAGCCGGGAATGCCCGGCACGAAGCTGATCATCCCGATCAGCAGCAAGGGCGCGGTCTCCCCCAGCGCATGGGCCATGGAGATGATGGTGCCGGTCATCACCCCCGGCATGGCCAGCGGCAGGACGTGTTGGAAAACCGTCTGGGTCCGGCTTGCGCCCATGGCCAGGGCGGCTTCGCGGATCGAAGGCGGCACGGCCTTCAGGGACGATCGCGTCGCGATGATAATGGTCGGCAGGGCCATCAGGGCCAGCACGAGCCCGCCGACCAGCGGCGACGATCGCGGCAGGTTCATCCAGTTGATGAACAGGGCCAAGCCCAGCAGGCCGTAGACGATCGACGGCACGGCGGCGAGATTGTTGATATTGACCTCGATCAAGTCGGTCAGCCGGTTCCGGGGCGAGAACTCCTCCAGGTAGACCGCCGCCCCCACCCCGATCGGTATGGCGATCAGGGCCGTCACCAGCAGCATCAGGGCCGAGCCGACCACCGCGCCCAGAACGCCCGCCTGTTCCGGGTTGGTGGAATCGCCGTTGGTGAACAGGGCGGTGTTGAAATGCGACCGCACCGCGCCTTCGTCTTCCAGCCGGTCCAGCCAGCCGATCTGGACGTCGCTCAAACGGCGTTGGTCCGCCGGGGTCTCGATCGAGATCTCGTCCTTGAAATACAGGTCCGCCTCGTCGGCGGTGGGGGCGGCGATCGGCACGGTCTGGCCGATCAGGGCCGGATTGGCGCGGATCAGGTCGGCGGCCTTGAACCGCAGCTCGGACGAAAACAGCGACCGCATCGCGGCCGATTGCGTGCCCTGGGCGTCGTCGGTCACGCCGAACCGGGCCAGCTGCTGCTCGGCGACCAGCTGTTCGAAATTGGTGCCCTGCGGATAGGCCGGATCGATCCGCGCCGGGTCCATATAGACCGGCAGGGTGACCTCATGGGCATAGAAGGCGGTGTGCCCCTGCTCGATGATCCGCGCCAGCAGCAGCGCCAGAAAGCCCACCGCGATGGCGATGGCGATCATGCCGTACATCTTGAACCGCTTCTCGCGGGCGTAACGGGCCTTCAGCCCGGCGCGCAGACGCTCGGCGCTCTGGTCGGAGGACGCCGACGGCCCGGCGACGATGTCGTGGGTCGCGTCAGTCATACTGTTCCCGATAGGTCTGGACGATCTTCTGGGCCACGATGTTCAGCATCAGGGTCACGATGAACAGGGTCAGGCCCAGGCCGAACGCTGCCAGCGTCTTGGGACTGTCGAACTCCTGGTCCCCGGTCAGCAGGGTCACGATCTGCACCGTCACAGTGGTCACCGTATCCAGCGGATTGAGCGTCAGATTGGCCGCCAGGCCCGCCGCCATGGTCACGATCATGGTCTCTCCGATGGCCCGCGACACCGCCAGCAGCAACGCGCCCGCAATGCCCGGCAGGGCGGCGGGCAGCAGCACCCGCTTGACCGTCTCGGACTTGGTCGCGCCCATGGCATAGGAGCCGTCGCGCAGGCTCTGCGGCACGGCATTGATGATGTCGTCCGACAGCGAGGACACGAACGGGATCAGCATGATTCCCATCACGGCCCCGGCCACCAGGGCCATCTGGTTCTGGACCAGCATCAGATACTGGCCAATCCCGTCCAGCGGCCCGCCGGCCATCAGCCCGCCCAGCTCGTTGAAAAAGACCCGGAACGCCGGCCCCACCGTCAAGGCGGCGAAGAAGCCGTAAACGACGGTCGGCACGCCTGCGAGAATCTCCAGCACCGGCTTGACCAGGGCCCGGCTGGTCGGCCCGGCGTATTCCGACAGATAGATGGCCGAGAACAATCCGACCGGCGCGGCCACCGCCATGGCGATCAGCATGATCAGGAAGGTACCAGCAAACAGCGGCACCGCCCCGAACGCGCCGGACGATCCGACTTGGTCGGCGCGGATGGCGATCTGGGGGCTCCACTGGGTGCCGAACAGGAATTCGGTGATCGGCACGGACTGGAAGAAGCGCAGACTGTCCCACAGCAGGGAGAAGACGATGCCCAGGGTCGTCAGCACCGCCACCGCCGAACAGGCGAACAACAGCGTGCCGATCCAGGCCTCGACCCGGTTGCGGGCCCGCAGGTCGGGACGGATCTGCGAAAAGGCCAGCAGCCCACCCAGGATCGCAGCGATCAGGGCCGCGATCAGGCCGCCCCAGTCCAGAAGCCGGCTGATCCCGGCGGCGCGGCGCGCCTCCTGGGTCAGGATTTCGGCGAGCGGCTGGGGCCAGATCTGCTGGGGCTGCTGACCGGCGGCCAGCAGGCCGGCGTCATTGAAGAAGGCCTGGCGGCGGAACGGCTCCAGTGCATTGACCGCGTCCGGGGCCCCGGCCGCGATCATCGACTGTTCGATCGGCGCGGAGAAGATCGACGCCGCGATCAGCACGGCCAGCGCCGGCGCTCCGACCCAGATCAGCGCATAAAGCCCATGCTGCGTCGGCCGCGAATGGGCGCGAGGCACCGGGTTGGCGGCGGCGCGGCGCTGCGCCAGACGCTGGCCCGCGAAGAAGGCCAGCGCGCTCAGCGCGATCAGCAGGGGAAGGATCAGCCAGATCATCGAGGTCCGAGCAAAGCGCCGAGAATCGACGGTGCCGGGATGCGGCGCGTCTCAGCGGATCACTGCCCTGAGTTGGCGAGCGGATTAAGACGGTCGGATGACAGTTCCATTACACCGCCCGCCCGCCCCGTCTCTGCGGGCTCCACCGTCTCGATCCGGGCCTTCGGCAAAGGCAGATAGGCGGTGAACAGCGCCCCCTCGCCTGGCGCGCTCTGGACCGACAGCCCGCCCTTGTGACGGTTCAGGATGTGTTTGACGATCGCCAGCCCCAGCCCAGTCCCGGCCCGGTCACCGCTCTTCTGGCCCTCGACGCGATAGAACCGCTCGGTCAGGCGTGGCAGATGCTCGCGCGCCATGCCGGGCCCATGGTCGCGCACGCTGACGGTGACGTATCGGATGCCCGCTTCCCGATCCGGCGTCAGCAGCGACAGCCGCGTGGCATTGTCCAGCCGCGTCTCGTTGACCGCATCCAGCCCCAGGTCGGTCCGCACCGCGATCTCGACCTGACCGTCGCGCGGCGAATATTTGATGGCGTTGTCCACCAGGTTCTGGACCACCTGCACGATCTCGTCACGCTCGCCATCGATGGTCATCGAGCCCGGCCCGACGTCCAGCGCGACCCGGACCCCCTTGGCCTTGGACAGCACGCTGACCGCATCGACGACATCCGATGACGCCCGCCCCAGATCCAGCCGCCCCGACGGCGGAATGTGCTCGTTCAGCTCGATCCGGCTGAGCGACAATAGGTCAGCCACCAGCCGGGTCATGCGGTCGGCCTGAGCGGCCATGATGTCCAGAAAGCGATCGCGCGCCACCACGTCATCGCGCGCATGGCCCTTCAAGGTCTCGATGAAGCCGCTCAGCGAGGCCAGCGGCGTCCTCAGCTCGTGACTGGCGTTGGCCAGGAAATCGACCCGCATCAATTCCATTCGCCGCACGTCCGTCTCGTCGCGCAGCCCCAGGATCGCCAGCGTCCGGCCATCGGCGGCCGGCAGGGGCCGCACCCAGGCCTTCCAGTGCCGTGTCCGCGCCCCCGCCGCGGCATAGTCCGTCGTCCGCTCCACCCCGCCGAACAGCGCCTCGTCGACGGCCTCCAGAACGCCGGGGTCGCGCATGGCCGAGACCAGCAACGCCCCCTCGCGCGGAATCCGCAATAGCTCGCGCGCCGCCGCATTGGCCAGGACCACGCGCCGCCCCGCGATGTCGTCCGCCTCGCCGCCGCTGACGATCAGGATCGGATCGCGCATCCCCTCGAACACGGTTTCCAGCAAGGCGGGCGACGCGGCCGTCGCCGTCGTATTGGCTCCCGTATCCGCCGGGGCCAGGGCGATGTCCGCCGCCGCACCCTGCCTGGCCAGGATCCAGGTCACCAGCCCCACCAGCGCCGCGCCTGACAACAGCCACGGCGCGAGCTCGGGAAAGGCGGCGGCCAGCACGACCATGATCAGGGCCGCCAGCGCCCCGCTGGCCCCGGTGGTCCAGAGCCGGGACGAAGCCGGCGGCGTGACCGGCGAAGGCGAACCGTCCAGAGGCATCCGACCGCGCTATCCCGCCGATGATTCAAACACAAGCCGAGGCCTACGATCCGAAGCCGACAGGTCGATGACAGTGGGTCGATACGCCCGGCTGGGATGTCGCGACGAGGCGCGCCGCTCAGCCGGGCGCCTTGCCGGTCAACATCTCGCGGCGCTGTTCGTCAACCTGCCGGTCGATCGCGCGGCGCTGATCCGCCGCCTGACGTTCCAGCCGCAGCAGTTCGCGGTTCTGAGCGTTCGACGCCTCGGCCCGGCTGACGCCCTCGGCCCGGCCGGTGATGTCAGGGATGTAGATCGGCGTGGCGCAGGTCCGGGTCTCGATGTCGTACCATTTGCCGTCGCGCTCGCAGCGCTCGCCCGGATCGACCCAATAGGTCTGGAACACCAGGGTCCCGGTCACCAGCACGGCGAACAGGCTGAGGAACAGGATCGACAGGCGTTTCATCGACAGGAAGCGGGTCATGGAAATCCTTTCGCCGACGCGGGGCCCTGCGTCGAGAGTTCACGTCGCGTTACGTTGACAGGCGGGGCGACAGGTTCCATTCCCTGCCGCAACATTCCGGCACTTGTGTGGATCGTCTCATGAAGGTTCTCGTCCCCGTCAAGCGGGTCATCGACTACAACGTCAAGGCGCGCGTCAAGGCCGACCAGACCGGCGTCGACCTGGCCAACGTCAAGATGAGCATGAACCCCTTCGACGAGATCGCCGTCGAGGAAGCCGTCCGCCTAAAGGACGGCAAGGACCATCACGCGGCGGGCACGGCAAGCGAGATCGTCGTCGTCTCGATCGGCGTGCAGCAGGCCCAGGAAACGATTCGCACGGCCCTGGCCATGGGCGCGGACCGAGGCATCCTGATCCAGTCCGACACCGACCTGGAGCCGCTGGCGGTGGCCAAGCTGCTGAAGGCCGTGGTGGACGAGGAAAAGCCCGATCTGGTCCTGATGGGCAAACAGTCGATCGACGGCGACAACAATGCGGTCGGCCAGATGCTGGCCGCCCTGCTGGACTGGCCCCAGGCGACCTTCGCGTCGAAGATCCAGATCGGCGACGGCAAGGCGACGGTGACGCGCGAGATTGACGGGGGTTTGCAGACCCTGGCCGCGCAACTGCCCGCCGTGGTCACGGTGGACCTGCGCCTGAACACCCCACGCTACGCCTCCCTGCCCAATATCATGAAGGCCAAGAAGAAGGAGATCGCGATGAAGGCGGTCGCCGACTATGGCGTCGACACGGCCCCGCGCCTGAGCGTGCTCAAGGTCACCGCACCGCCGACCCGCTCGGCCGGCATCAAGGTGGCCGATGCCGCCGAACTCGTCTCCAAACTCAAGACCGCGGGAGCCCTGTAAATGGCCGTCCTCGTCATCGCCGATCACGACGGTGCCCATGTCCGTGACACCACACACAAGACCGTGACCGCCGCCCTGAAACTGGGCGGGGAGATCGATGTCCTGGTCGTCGGCCAGGGCGCGCAAGGCCCCGCCGAGGCCGCCGCAAAGATCGCCGGCGTGCGCAAGGTGCTGCTGGCCGAGGGCGCGGAGCTGGGCAAGACCATCGCCGAGGCCGTCGAGGCCACCGTCCTGCCGCTGGCCGCCGGCTATGACGCCGTGCTGGCACCGGCCACCATGGACGGCAAGAACTACATGCCGCGCCTGGCCGCCAAGCTGGACGTGGCCCCGATCTCGGACATCGTCGAGGTCGTCTCGCCCGACACCTTCGTGCGCCCGATCTATGCCGGCAACGCCCTGGAGACCATCCAGACCTCGGACGCCAAGAAGATCATTACCGTCCGCCCGACCGCCTTCGACGCGGCCGCCGAGGGCGGCTCGGCCCCGGTCGAGACCGTCGCCGGCGCCGATGCGGCCAAGACCGATTTTGTCGGCGAGGAACTGGTCCAGTCCGACCGCCCGGAACTGGGCGCGGCCAAGATCATCGTCTCGGGCGGTCGCGCCCTGGGCTCGGCCGAGGAGTTCCATGCCGTCATGGACCCGCTGGCCGACAAGCTGGGGGCCGCCGTCGGCGCCAGCCGCGCCGCCGTGGACGCCGGCTATGCCCCCAACGACTATCAGGTCGGCCAGACCGGCAAGGTCGTCGCCCCCCAGCTCTACATCGCCATCGGCATCTCCGGCGCGATCCAGCACCTGGCCGGCATGAAGGATTCCAAGACCATCGTCGCCATCAACAAGGACGCCGACGCCCCGATCTTCCAGGTCGCGGACTACGGCATCGTCGGCGACTACAAGACCGTCGTGCCGGAGCTGATGAAGGCGCTGGGCTGACGCCAGAACGCACTCCCTCTCCCAGCGGGAGAGGGCTTGAGGTTCGGAGAGCGCAGCGATCCGCAAACCGAAAGGGTGAGGGGTCAAGGTCTGAACGGTGAGCGCACAACCCCTCACCTTTCGCGCAAGTCCGATCGCCTTCAGCTCTCGGGCGCTCAAGCCCTCTCCCTCTGGGAGAGGGCCACTGGCACCTACCGACACCCATCCAAACCACTCTTGCCTTCCCAGCACCAATCTTCGTCCGGCGACGGAATAGGCCTTGCGGTTGGCGGAAGTCGCCGTTTCTATGCCCCCGTTCAAACGGCCCGCGAGGGAGCGGGCGACAGGGGCTGACAAGATGATCTTCGACCGCTTGCGGGGGCCGAGCCTGGCCGCCATCGCCTGTGCGCTGACCGGCGCGCTGGCCCTGTCCGCCTGTGCCACCTCAGGCGGCGACACCCCCGACAGCGAGGACGGCTCGTCTTCCGTCAGCGACACCGTAGCCCTGGCGACCGGCCTCGACGCCTCGACCAACCCCAATCCCTTCCCCTCGACCTATCAGGCCATGCCGCGTCAGAACATGGCCGTCGTCGGGGCCACCGTCTTCACCGCCACGGGCCAGCGGATCGAGAACGGCGTGGTGGTCGTCACCGACGGCCGGATCGCCGCCGTCGGCGACGCCTCGACCCCCGTGCCGGGCGGCCACACGGTCGTCGACGCGCGGGGCCGGTTCGTCACCCCCGGCATCATCGATGTCCACAGCCACCTGGGCGTCTATCCCTCGCCCGGCGTGACGGGCATGAGCGACGGCAACGAGGCGACCAATCCGAACACGGCCCAGGTCTGGGCCGAACATTCGATCTGGCCCCAGGATCCCGGCTTCAACACCGCCCGCGCGGGCGGGATCACCACGCTCCACATCCTGCCCGGCTCGGCCAATCTGTTCGGTGGGCGCGGCGTCACGGTCCGCAACATCCCCTCCATCACCATGCAGGGCATGAAGATGCCCGACGCCCCCTATGGCCTGAAGATGGCCTGCGGCGAGAACCCCAGCCGAGTCTACGGCGGCCGCAACACCTCGCCGGCCACCGGCATGGGCAATGTCGCCGGCTATCGCGCCGCCTTCATCGCCGCCCAGGACTACAAGGCCAAATGGGACAAGTGGCGCGAGGACGGCGAGGGCTCGCCGCCGACCCGCAACCTTCAGAACGAGACCCTGGCGGGTGTTCTGGACGGATCGATCCTGATCCAGAACCACTGCTACCGCGCCGACGAGATGGCGGTGATGATCGATATCGCCCGCGAATTCGGCTACAAGATCCGCACCTTCCACCACGCCACCGAGGCCTACAAACTGGCCCCGACCCTGGCGCGCGAAGGCATCTGCGCGGCCATGTGGACCGGCTGGTGGGGCTTCAAGATGGAGAGCCTGGACGGGGTCGAGGAAAACGCCGCCCTGGTCGATGCACCCGACAACTCCTGTGCCGTCATCCATTCCGACGATCCCGAACTGACCCAGCGCCTGAACCAGGAGGCCGCCGCCGGCCTGGCCGCCGGTCGCCGCCTGGGCCTGGACACCACCGAGGAGGACGCGATCGACTGGATCACCATCAACGCCGCCCGCGCCATCGGCATCGAGGACCAGACCGGATCGCTCGAACCCGGCAAGCGCGCCGATCTGGTGATCTGGAGCGCCAATCCGTTCAGCGTCTATGCCCGCGCCGACCAGGTGTTCATCGACGGGGCCCTGACCTGGGACCGGTCCAACCCCGCCTATCAGCCCGCCACCGACTTCGAACTGGGCCAGCCGGGCTACGGCCAGATGCCCGCCGTCGCCGCCACTACGGGAGCACGCTGATGCGCCGCCTCATCGTCACCGCCGCCCTGGCGACCCTGGCTTTAGCTGCACCCGCGTTCGCGCAGGATACCGTCGCGATCACCAACGGCCGCATCCTGACCGGCACCTCGGTCATCGAGAGCGGCACCATCGTCCTGCGCGGCGGTCGGATCGTCTCGGTCGGCACCGGCGGCGCGCCCGCCGGAGCCCGCATCATCGATGCCGCGGGCAAGACCGTGTCCCCCGGCTTCGTCGCGGTCGACTCGGGCCTCGGCGCGTCCGAGGTCTCGTCCGTCGCCGGATCGGACGACCTGCGCAACGCCTCCAACACCATCAGCGCCTCGTTCGACGTCAGCTATGGCCTGGACCCCTGGTCCTTCACCCTGCCCGTCGCGCGCCAGGGCGGCGTGACCCGCGCCATCGTCGTCCCGTCGCATCCCGGCGGCTCCAGCGGCCACAACCACGCCGACGACAGCGACTTCGCCGGTGCCGGCGAGGGCGGCTACCACAGCCCCGGCCTGTTCGCAGGCCAGGCGGCGGTGATCCACCTGGGTCAAGGGACCGACATCCTGGTCCGTCCCCGCGTCGCCATGGTCGCCCCCTTCGGCGAGGCCGGTGCCACCGTGGCCGGCGGCGGTCGCGGCGCGACCTTCACCCTGTTCAAGGAATCGCTGGCCGAGGTCCGCCTCTATGCCCGCAATCGCGCCGCCTACGACCGCGCCGGCTTGCGCGACCTCAGCCTGTCCCGCGCCGATCTCGAAGCCCTGGTCCCGGTCGCCGAGGGCCGGATGCCGCTGATCGTCACGGTCAACCGCGCCGCCGACATCCTGCAGGTCCTGCGCCTGGCCGAGGAGGAGAACATCCGCCTGATCATCGACGGCGCGGCCGAGGGCTGGCTGGTCGCCGACCGGATCGCGGCGGCCAACGTGCCCGTCCTGCTGAACCCGATCATGAATCTGCCCGGTAATTTCGAACGCCGCGCCGCCCGCATGGAGAACGCCGCCGGCCTCGACGCCGCCGGCGTGGTCATCGCCATCAAGGGCAACGAAGGCTCGGTCCATCGCGCCAAGGAGACCCGCTACAATGCCGGCAACGCCGTCTCGCACGGCCTGCCCTACGAGGCGGCCATCGCCGCCATCACCACCAACCCGGCCCGCATCTTCGGCATGGAGGACGACTTCGGCACCCTGGCCCCCGGCGCGGCGGGCGACGTCGTGATCTGGTCCGGCGATCCGCTGGAGCCGCTGTCGATCGCCACCAACGTCTTCGTCAACGGTGTCGAACAGCCGATGGAAACGCGCCAGCAACTGCTGGCCCGCCGCTACATGACCGGCGAGACCCAGGCCAGCGGTATGCCCCTGGCCTACGGCAACTGAACGCATGGGCGGACGCGGCCTTGGTCGCGTCCGCTCTCTAATTGGGCCCGAAGTTATGGGCCCAGCACCGGCCGAGACTGCCGCTCGCTGAACTGTGCCCTTTGAGGACTGTTGGGACCACTTAGAGCTGGCTCACTCGAGGGCCCGACAGACTAGGATTGAACACCTAGACCAATTTACGGGACCAGCGAAGGCCGGCTCAAAACCGCAGCTGACCGATCGAGAGTGGCTCAACCAGCAAGCTATCACGTGAGCACCCATTGTCGGGCAGGGTGACGGCGAGATCGTTCAGACGCGGTCCCCATGCTGAGCCTAGAAAACCTGCAACAGATCGGGCTCGACACGGCTTCTGATGCGGTCGCGGAGACAGCGCCGCTCCACCAAGTCGACCTTGCATTCGAGGTGGCCAGCAAGTCCATTTGTATGCCGCCCAAGTCGAACAGGCTAAACGAGGCTTCCGAGGCAGCGGCAACATCAATGGCTATATCGACGTCAGAGTCAGGCCCATCGTCCCCGCGCGCAACCGAGCCAAACAGGTAGAGGGCACCAACGCCTCTGTTTCGCAGTTGTTCTTCTAGCTCGAGGATTCTGAGTACAACATCTTCCCGTCGAGACTGACGAGGGTCGAGCGTGCGGTCGTCTGGATCAGCACCTGCGGCAATCAGCAATGTCCTGACCGCCTTCAGCGCCGCCGTAGCGGTTTGAAAAACGTGACGCCCGGTCGGTCGGGCCTGTTCCTGATCCAGCGCGACTTGGCCGCTTGGGAGAACTGGGCCTTCCAGGAGCACGAGATCGGCCCGCCGCAATGCTTCCGACAGCTGACCAAGGCGATACCAAAGAAGCTCGGCTTGATCTCTGTCCGCGACAATATCGTGCTCGTGATAGTTCGTCAGCTGCCTACCGATCGACTGCACGATACGGCGCGCGCGGTAGAGATCGGGGCTGGTCATGTTGCTCTTCCAAACCACCACAGAGCTGCTTGTGGTTGGAATGTTGCTGTCCGACGAAAGCGGCTACTACAGGCCCATGACATTCTCACCCTCCTTCCTGGTCCAATGCTGGTTCCATGTCGGCTTTGGCATGGCCCGGCGCACTACGGCTTCGAAGTCTGCCCTGGGATAGAACCCGCGGCCAATGGAAGTCTCCAGAGGATAGGTTTCAATGTATCGCCATAGATGGAGAGGCTCGACGTCCAGCCTTGCAGCCGCCTCGCGTGTACTCATCCACTGCCGCCCGAAGGCCTCGACAGCCTCACGCTCATATCTGCTCGGGGCCGTCCACTTTACGGGCAGCAGCAAACCCCGCTCCTTCAGCCACGCCAGTTCGACCGCAGAGCAGTTCAGAAACTCCACCACCGCGCCCGGCTTCATGGTCTCAGGAGGCGTGACGCCATACTCAAGATAATCGAACCTTAGTGGCGACGTGACGTCCGGACCGCCAGCTATCAGGGCTTCGGCAGTCAACCGAGACATCGAGAGCGCACCAGGACAGAAGTACGAACCAACGTGTACAAGGCCGCCGGGTAGGTATCCGGCAAGGCCGGCCATGATCACCGGGGCCCAAGGCTTTTCTCGGCCACCGACCGCTTTCATCGCTTGGGACAGCGGCATCCACTGATTGGAAGGTTCCACCGTCCTGCATTGATCCAGGCGTTGGGCCAACCCATTGGCTTCTTCCGCGCGTACACGTCTGTCGCCGCGCAAGAACAGCGATGCCGGGCTAGCGATGGGTTTGAGAACGCCGAGGGCGACAAACTGAGGTACTGCGTATTCAGGCACATGCAGCATCGACGCGATGGAGCGCCAGCTAAGGCCACTTTCAAGCTCGTCCTTAAGACCCTCTACTGCTGACCAATTAAACAGGTGCTGCTTTCTCCGACTGCCTGAGGTCGATAACGGCACAAGAAGACCGGCATCCACCAGTCGTCTGACGTCGCCTGGGGGCACGCCGAGCAATTGAGCCGCCCCCCGCGATGTCAACTCGCCCGGCGGCGGGCGTCTGTCCTGCCTGACGATCACCCGTAAACGGTCATCGCTGAGGATATCTGTAAGGCGATCGCGAACCACAGGAACAGGCGTATCCCGCACAATGCGAGCTATGATGCCGTAAAGCTTGTCGCGTTGTCCTGCCGGACGGTCTTGGAGCATGTCCCAACGTGAACGCGGGTAATCCAGGACGAAGCGGGCTGCCGCGTGCAGGCTCTGGTATGTGCATGCGGCATCCGAGTCCTCTGGATCGTCATCACCAAGCAGAAAACGTGCGTGGACCATGGCGAGCACGAGTTCGTAGACGTCGGTTTCCGATGACATGCGTAGAACGGCCGGAACACGGTTAAGGGCGGCTATGCGCCTCTCATCGCAGTCATCAAATAGGCCGGCCAACCAAGCGAGGACTGGTCGATAGGATTTGGGCACCTTCTCGGGACGTGGGTGCGTCAAGAGCTCGCGGCAATGTCGACATGTGTCCAGGCTATCCGCACGAGGCCACGTCAGGGGCTTTCGACAGAAGCGGTTAGGACAAGATCGGACCAGGATGTGCCAAGTATGGGGGCAGAAATCAAAGTGCCGAACCATCCAGATCGCCCGATCGCCCTCGCCGCGGGCCAGGCTTGGAGCGACCCGCCGACGAGCTTGGTCAATCAAGCTCGGGCGCAGAAAGACGCCTCCCAATCGTCGTCGGCCCAACTCATCTGGAGGCTCCGACCCCCACAAGCTGGACGCATCGTCCAGGGTGAGGTCGATGAGGTCGCAGAGGTCGGGGAGTGACCTCTGAAGCCTCCCGAGGAAATCTCCTGAGATCGAGAGGTCGATGCCAGCTCGGCGCAGAAACTGAACTGGTGACTCAAGATAGTTTCGCTCGACACACCTGACGAGGTAGCCAAGTAGCGTCTCCCCCTGCCGAGGGGCGACTGGAAAGAGAAGGCCACTTCTCGTCTGCGGACCCACCTGTGGCGAAAGGTATAGCGTCCCATCAGCCATGACGCCTGTCCTCCTCAAGGCCAGGATTCGCCGCAGCCATCAGGTAGTCGCGCACCGGATTGTGCCCAATGAAGCCTTGGGGAATGGCCCATCGATCAACACCAACAGCCAGATCATACGGCTCCAAGCGCGTCGCTCCCCGTCGGATGGCGACCTCTAGGGAGGCTTGGAACAGCCTCGATACGCGACCGATCACGCCGCCGCTGACAGCGAAGAGAGGTGCCAACATCCCCCTTTCGTCGAGGCGCGATGGCTCCTTAAAGATGCCTTGCTGAAGCAGGACAGCCTCCAGCCGCCCCACGAAGGCGGAAAACAGTTCCCGATCGCCCGCATCCGTCGCCTTCAGCGGATGAAAGTCACATGGAGCAAGCAGGCGACCATTGAGCTGGAGATTCCTCCTGAACATCGGTTCTGCTTCTTCCGTGCCCAGGAATACCATCGGCACGACACCGGCATCGAGGAAGCCCTTGAGGGCGTCCGTGACGTCGTTCTTGAGACCATTGCGGTAGTTGAGGTGCTGGACTTCATCGACCATCAGCAATTCTGTCCCGAGCCGCTCGAAACAGGCGAAAACCCGCCTCTTGAGGACGAGCTCGTTGCCATGGGTGGCGTGCCGATCACCGAATTGATCGAGGATCGAAATCATGAGCTTCTTGGGCGTTGCCGCCCTCTCCAGATCTACCTTGATGATCGGGATGAAGGTCTCGCTCCGAGGTCGTCGTCGCTCGACCAGCTCGATGTACGCCAGCGCGGCCGATGTCTTGCCGGACCCGCTAGGCGCAAGCACGCGAAAGCCCATCTGCGGCTGCCCGCGCGTTTTGACACCCAACTGCTGAAGGTAATCGCAGCGCTCGTGAAACTCGATGTGGCGAGGATAGGCCACGAACGTCGAGCGGAATCGGGCGAGTTTTCCGGCGACCTCGGTGTTGAGTTCGGACACTGGTCGCTTGAAGAGCGGAGCCGGCAAATCGGCTCGGCGCTGGGATGGGAAACCAGGGTCGATCATTGGAATTCCTCCCACCCATCGCCAGCCTGATCGAAGCGAGGAAACTCCCCCGTTTCCGGCGCGGTCTGTGGGCTCCCCGTTTTTCGATGCGGCCGCTTTTTCTTGCCGCCTCTCGGCGGCCGAGACGGCGTGGCACCATCGTCGGTCCGTTCAAATGCAAGCGGGGTCATGGGGACGGGCGGTGCCATCCCATCGTGTCGAGGCGGGGCGTAGGCGATCCTCAACCGATCTCCCGCAATCGCTTCAATTTTTGGGGACGACAACAGCCGCGCATACGCACGCTTCTTGGCACGTAGGGCTTCTGGCGAAGCAGCCTCGATTTCCCGCCTCATCTCGACGCGATCAAGCGCCCGACGGTTCGCGTCGCCCTTGGCGTTCTCCTTGGTCCACTCAGCAATCTGCCTGTGTTGCCAAAGGGTCAGACCATCGGTGTAGTCCGGATCCACGCTGGGCATAGTCACGAACAGTCCAGAGGTCGGATCCCAGATATGCACCTCGCCAAGGTTCGCTGGGTTGTACTTCACCGTGACCTTGGCCCGCGCCGACCCCTCGGCCCTGCATCGCATGGGTTCGTGCGATGCCAACTTTTCCAGAAGCGGCCCCGTGATGGCGGGGTCGTGGTACTGGATGTTGAAGAGCGAAAGCCCTGATCGGGAGAGGGTTCGCTTCTCGTGGGCCCCTGCCATCTTGTCCAGTTGCCGGTCGTCGCCGATGAATTGGATGCCGTGTTCGCGGACACCGCGATTCCACACATTGAGCGGGCTGTCGTCGAGCGTCCGGTGGAGGCCCCGGTGATACCGACTTATCGCAGCCCAGATCAGGCGTTCGACCTGATCGAGCGTGAGGACGGCGTCCTTGGAGGGGTCGATCCCCCACTGCCGCAGCAAGGCGATCGGATAGGTGGCTCCTGGCAGCTTGGTGACCAGCCTGGTCTTCAGCGTCCAGAAAAAGCGTTCGACGACCGCCTTGTGTTGAGGCGAGTAGGTCGGCGCCCAACGAATGGTCGTTCCGACATCCACCATGGCGTATTCGAACGATGTGCCGGTGAACTCCCATCCGTTGTCGACTACGATCTCGTCGAACTTGCCGTAGATATCGGCCAATTCCGGCGTGTCTGGAAACTGCTCGAGAAGGTGAATTTTCGGGCGGTTTGCGCGCTTGATGCATTCCATGACGGAATACAGACTCGGGGGCTCGAAACTCAGGACCCAGCCGAGGATGCAGCGCGAGTAGACGTCGATCAGGACGGTGAGAGTGGGTTTGCCGAGAAGCCGCAGCCCGTTGATATCGATGACGACATGAACATCGATAGGAGTGTGGTCCATTGCGCCGAGGAGCAACGGACGCGTCGAGGTCAGCCCTGCTTTACACGCCTTGTAGCGGGTGTCCGCCTCCTTCTTGCCAAACCTGGTCGCAACGGTTTCCCAACATTCGAGCCTCCTGACGCAAAGCCGGAACGTCTCCCTTGATGGGACCGGCAGCTCGCCGAGCTTACGAGAAGCCGACCAGGCATTGGCCTTGTTCAACTGGACGCAGAGATCCGCGTAGGCATCCGCTATGTCGCCGGACTTGCTCGACCAGTACATGAGCGCAACGCGGTGCATCCGGCGCTGAACGCTCGCGGGAAACTTGCCGGTCCGCGGCGTCAAGCCAGCCATCGACGCCATCGCCCGCAGGGGCCGCTCGCCGACGGCCCCGCGACACCTCAACCAGCGCCGGACAGACGAAGGCGATGGGGCCTTCTTTCCCGCGAACTGAAGCGGCTTCGCGGCCCAGAGGCGGGCCAATGCATATCTGATACCCTGGTCGCTCAGCGAGAAGTGCAAGCGATCAAGAGACCTGACGACAAGCTGCCGAAAAGCGGCCTTTGGATCCCGGTGCCGAATTGCTTCGACATCGTCCTCTCGCGCGAGTGCCCGCTGCCGGACTGCCGGTCCTTGAAATCCAGCCAGCCTTCTGATGCCGGCGACTGAGAGCTCGCGTTTCAGCCAATCGATCGTCGGGGATACGAGAGAGCCGTCTTGCTGTTCGATCTGATACGGTGATCCCGTTCGCTCGGCGCGGAACAACAGGAAGCCGCCGCCCATGACCTGTTCCAGGTAGTGGGGCTCACCGTTGATCTCCCACAGCTCGCCAATCTTCAGTTTGGGCGCGATCATTGGACCGCCTCCGCGCTGATCGGGGAGTGGGTGACGCCGACCTTTTCAACGGCGGTGTCCATCCCCAACGGTCGGGAGAGATCGAGGCAAACGATGCGTCCAACCATCATTGCCTTAAGCTTGGCCGCGCCCGCCACCCGCGAGCCCAGGCTGTCAGCCAGCTTCCCAAGGGTTAAATCCGGTCGCACCTCCAGGGCCTCGAGAACGTCGTAAACATCGGCCAGATGATAGGTGGTCAGCCGCCAGGACTGCACGTCCTGGACGTTGGCGAAAAACTGCCGGGGCAGTAGAAGCGAACCGGCGAACACGATGAGAAAACGCCAGCCGATCTGTTCGCAAATCTGCTTCACGCATTCGAGTTTGAGAGCGTATTCGGGATCGCTCAGTGCCCGACGATCATGCTTGATCTCGATCACCTCGACTTCGCCGGTATCGAGCAGCCTCACGGCATCAGCGATGTAGGCATGCTTTCGCCCATCGACGACGAATTCAAAGCGGAACGGCTGAGCTCGGTAGTCCAGAACGCGCGTATCGACTTCACAATGCATGAAGAAGGCGCGCTCATTCATGCTTTCGAACGGGAACGGCCGCCCGGCCTTCCTGCTGGCGTAGCTCCCCGTGGTAATGGGACGCCTACCTGTGACGATTGTCCGAATTGGAGCGCCGGTTTCCGTGAGCACCAAGGTGGCGGATGCCCGAACGCTTTCCCAAGCCCAGCTCACATCGGGTTCCGCCGCCGCCTCCCGAATGGCGAGATCGAGGCTAGGGCTCTGATCGGCAGGCAAGTTTAAGCGATGATGGAAGTGTCCCATCTCTGTCTCCATTGGATTTGGATGAAGGCGGGATCAGCCCGAGCGGAAGGCTTCTGTCTCTCTTCGAGGCAGTTGACTCCACAGACCGGCAGGGAGATGATCTTCACATCGTCACCAACGATGGGATCGATATAAATCCTCAACCGAGCTCGTGGCCTGGCAGCCCCGAGCTCGAGTTGTATCCGCGCCAAGGCACGGTGTTCGTTTGGGATTTTCACGGCGGACGCATTTCAAGACTCCTCGTTCAGGGTGGATCCGGCGGACCGGAACCCAGCGCGAGATCAACAAGACTCACCTCTGGACGGGATTCATTGTCTCAAGGATCTGTTGAAGAGTCTCATGTAATTTTTCACATCCAGCTAGTCCAAAGCCCAAATTTTCAAGTACTCCATATACAATCGTATATAATATACATGTCAGATTTCGGCCCCATCACCTATCAGCCCTTCGACTCCGATATCGCTTTATCGCCAATGGCGGACATTCAAAGTGCGCCTGCAAGCTGAAATTCAGCAGTACTCTCGGGCCGTCTGGTACTCGAAGCCGCATTCACTCAGTTCATGCCCGGTCGAAGGATCTCCGGCCATCCGCCTTCGACGATCTGATCCCTCAGGCGAGCAGCCACGTCGGCAACCTTCGCGCGGGAGCCAAGCTCACATTCCCAGGCGACGAAGACCCTCCAACCGGCCGATCTCAACTCGGCAGCCGATCGCTGGTCCCGCGCAACATTCCGGCAAAACTTTTCCATCCAGAAGTCGGTGTTGGACTTGGGCGTCGATGCGACCTTGCAGCCTTCGTGCCGGTGCCAGAAGCAGCCATGAACGAACACCACTGCGCGGTAACGGGGCAGGACGATGTCCGGCTTTCCCGGGAGACTTTGAACATTGGTCCGATAGCGAAGGCCGAGGGCGTGCAGTGCTTTGCGCAGCGACAGTTCCGGCGAGGTGTCCTTGGAGCGGATGGCGGCCATCCGCCGGGAGCGCTCGGCAGGCGTTAGGAAATCAGGCATTAGGCTCGCTGCGTCCGTCAGGGCTCCTCGCGAGACGCAAGGAGCTTGAAAAATGGCAACCCGCGGATCACCTCGCCCGGCACGTCGAAGGACTTGTAGAGGCACTGGTGGTTCTTCATAGACTTCACGCGCTCGGCAAGTTCCGCAAGCGAGCCCGTCAAGCCCAACGCCGAGAGCTCAGCCGGAGTGACGTTGGGCACCTTATGGATGAACCAAGTCAGCAAGGGATCGCGGTAGTCTGTGGCGTTGACCTTGAAGTGACGCAGGTACTGGGACGCCAGGATGATGCCCGCTCCAAACTCGCGGCCTTGCAACAGTAGCTTCCGGAGAACGTCGAACTCGTAGCGCATGATGTTGTCGGCCTCGTCCACCAGCAGGTACGAGTCTATCGCGCGCAGCTGTGGGTCAGTGCCGAGGAACGAGCGCTTTGGTGTCTTCAGCATGTTCTCGTAGAACAGGTTCAGCATCACCGCGACGAGCATGTTCTTGCTGCGATCGTCTTGCCCCAGGGCGTCGAGCGACACCACTACGACGCCGTCCAGGAACTCGTTAAACGGGATCGTCTTACGCGGGTCCGACTCGAAAACTTCCATGTCCATTAGGTCGCCAATGATCGAGGACACGGCATCGGCCTTGCCCTCAATGATCTCGAGGTAAGACTCGCCTACATCGTAGAGCGTCGGTTGCTCGCCGGACAGGACATTGTCGTAGGCGTGGCGCATTGCCCGCTTAAGCTTGTCGCGCTGGACGGGGCCAATCCCGGAGTAAATCTTGTCCAGCACATCCCCGAAAAAGAGGTAGCGCTGAAGCCAGGGCGCCGCCGCTTCCTCCATCGTCCGGGTGTCGAAGAGGTTGATCGGAAGTTTGCGTGGCTTGACCACGCGGGCACCCGTCGCGCGGACGAAGTCGTCGCTGCTGTAGTCCCGCTTGTAATCGAAGATCAGGAAGCGCGGCCGGAGGCCCCGGTTCTCGGCCGAGGCGTCCGAGATTTGCAGGATGATGGACTTCAGCAACTGGGTCTTGCCGGTGCCCAGGTCGCCAACGACGCCCATGTTCAAGTGATTAAGGCGGGTGTCCGAGATGTTGAGCGCCAGCGCGCGCGGCTCGAAGCCGTCGACAGAGTTGCCGACACGCAAGACAATGCCCCCGCCACTATTGCCTCCTTGGGGCGCCGGCCCGGCCGGGACCGCCTCTGCGGCTACCGGGATGGTCTCGGCCTCGGTAGCGGGCACCGCCTGCTCTTCCGGCGCTGGCTCTGGAACCGGCCCAGGCTCAGCCCCGATAGTCCGCTGCGAGACGGCGACCGGCGGAAGCAGCGCCCAGTCGTCCACCTTGGCACGGACGCTGTCATAAAACGACGACGGGTCGCCGCCGACGATCTTGCCGGCGTCATCCAGTCCGATGGTAATGGACTCGTCGAAGGCGTCGCCATCATGGTCGCGCGCCGCGCTGCGCGGGCTGTTGTCGACGATGATCAGGCGTCCGCGGTCATCTACTTGAATGTCGGCCTCGCCCGACAAAATCGCGCTCGCGAGCCGCTGGTGGAACATCGACCACTTCTCTGGGTCAACCACGTCGGAGTGTTGGCTGTAGACCCGCATGCCGAAGCCGATCAAGGATAGGACGAGGTGCTGGAAGGCCAGCGTCCAGGCCCTGGGTTGGCTGGGCCCTGCCTGCATGGCAAGCAGGAGCCGAGAGAGGGTCTTGGCCTGCTCCAGTGCTTCCCCGACCTCGGGTTGCGGGAACACTGAGCCGGGGCGGCACTTCACCTCGATCGGCGTCAACCGCAAGCTGACACCGCCCGGAGACAGGCGCATGCCAATGCAAAGCAGGTCCGGCCGCGCAAGGGAAGCGTCCTTGCGTTCCGAGGGGATGCTCCGCGCCAGATCCGAGAGGTAGCCGCGGAACGGGTCGACCGGAACGATGACTGCTAGTTGGGCATCATCCTCGGAACCGCTGATAACCGGCAGCAGGCTCGAGGCCTCCGCGCCGATCCTAAAGCGGTCCTGAAGCAACCGGACCGCCAGGAACAGGCCCAGGTTACCCGTGGCCCCGGAGTCATCGCCGGCCAAGCCCTTCACGGTTGGGATACCCCGACGCGCGACCTCGAGCAGGACGTTCTTGACGTGGTCCTTGTCCAAGGCGTCGCACCCCGGCAGCTTGGACAACGCCTTCGCCAACACGTCCCGGTCGGCATCCTTGACGGTCGAAAGCAGGTAGTAGCCGTTCGTGTCGCCGGCGCGGTGCGAATAGGAGGGCAGGTCGTAGTCCCAGAGGTAGGCGCCTTCCAGCCATCCCCCCAGGAAGCAAGCAGGGTCGATCGCCGAGGAGGATACCGCGACATAGTCGGTGCGACGGCGGCCGAGCATGTCCTCGATGGCGTTCACGTTGGGGGCGAAGCTAATGCCCGTCCGCTGCTCGCCGAGGTTTTCCAGGGCCGCAACGCATGCGCCGACCTTGTCCGCCAGGGAATCTTCTGCCGCGGGCGCTGGCAGGGACTGCCGGGACTCGCTGAGAAAGGCATTGGGCAGCTGGCGGCGGATGCGGTGACGGATCAGCGCCGCGGCGGCGATCGGCGTCTGCGTAGGAACCGCCGTCACGCTCGGCTCAGACATGTCCAACTGCGCAATGATGCCGAGGTCGGGTACCGAGCGGAGCGGTTGCCGGTCGAACCAGCGCACCGCGTTGCCCGTGTCCTCGGACAGGTTGGCGATGGTCGAATCCTCGGGACGGGAGGTCAGGTCGCGGTCGTCGTAGATGTCGACGCCGCGGGGCCCCACGGACTGGCGCACCGGACGGCGGTCCTCCTGCCGGTATCGTCGCGTGCACCACTCGATCAGGCCTTCGGTGCAGGCGTCTGTGGCGCCGCCTGCGCTAGCCACCGCGACGCTGACGAGCGGCTTGGCGGCGACGAGGTCGGATACGTCCTCGAGCGCGCGACCGACCTGGGCCGCACTGAATCCGGCGGAAATGCCGCCGACCGAGATCCCAAACTCGGGACCAAACGGGGCAAGCCTCGACCGCGCGGCCAGACCGCGCAGCTGCCGACCATTCCACAGCACGGACCAATAGTCAGTGCCGTTCTCGACCGCCACGAAGTTGACGCGCTCAATCCCGGTGGCCGAGCGAAGCGCCAGGCACAAGATGTCGGGGATGCAGTCCGGGTCGAGCACGCTGACGGCGGGGCACGGGCGCTCCGCCTCGTCCGCCTCGAGCAGGACGCCCTGGGCCACGGTATGCCAGGCCAGGCGAAGGGGGTGCAGCGGCGACAAAAGGATTGCGTCGGGCACGCGCGACAAGGTGCGACCGTCCGGCTCCAGGGAGGTGACGGCCGCGACATCCGCCCAACAGGCAACGTCGGGCTCCGCGGCGAGCCATGCCTGGTAGGCGGACACGTACTGCTCGACCACCTGTCGGAAAACGGGATCTCCCGCAGCCCATTTCCCGAGCTGCGCGGCCTCGACCATGCCGGTCTCGTCGCCACCGCCCCGGACGCGACGGGCGATTTCCGCCCGCGCTTCGACGAAACCCGGGGGCGGCTGGAACTCGGCCGGATCAGGCCTTGGGTCCTTGAGGAACTTGCCGGTCGAGAAAAGCGGGCCGGCGGCCTCGTCCCACGTGGGCTGGACCCAGGCGTCCACATAGTCATCGGCGATGACAACTGGCCGGAACGAGCGTTCCACTATGTCGGCCGACAGCATCCAGTCCTGTAGGCTCGCGGCGCGCGCGTTCCTGTCCGGCTGGACGATTGTACGGACTTCGGAAGGCTGGATGGAACGCCGGTTCGCACGGATCAGGCGCTCGTATTCGCTCCTGCAGCCGTCCTGCTGGGTTTCCTCGATGGATAGCGAAACGCGGCAAGCCACGCGTTCCATCGTGCCATCCGGCGCGGGTCGCTCGAATCCCAAATCAAGCTGGTAGTTTCCGTCGACCTCTACCTCAACCTGGAAGTGACCTTGACGACTTTCGCGGACGGGCAGCACCGCGGCCGCGTCGCCGCGCTCCGCTGCGTCGTCCGGGTTGCCGTGCGCTTCGCTGTCCAACTCGACGCCCGGCGACGTGAACACTAGGATGTCATAGCGGCCGGCACCCGGGAGCAGCAGCTGAGTTTCCAGCTCGGGGGTGCCCCTTCCCTTGCGCTTCTTTGGGGGACCGAGTTTCTTGGCCAGCCGGCAGGCGACGTAGACCCCTGGTGCCCAGGTGGCAAGCGAGACGACCTTGATCGCGCCGGGCTTGAAGCGATCGGCGGAGGCTACGTAGCGCATCGGGCCCTTGTGGACGGGCGGCAGCGGGTCAGTGAACCTCTTGCCGCTGTCGGCGTGCACTTGCCCGATGGCCTTACCGCCTGGCCCGCCCGGCGTGCGTTCGATCGTTACGACGGCGTTACTCGCGTCCGGCCCAGCCGTCTCGAATTCGAGCTCGACAGGTCCCTCGACAAGCACGGGCATTCCCCGGGAAAAGGGCATGATCCCATTCGTGCAGACCATCTTGATGTCACCCGTAGCGACCGCCTCCTCCACAAGCAGTTCGGACCACTTCTCAACGGTAAGGTCGGTCCACCAGCGAGGACACGCGCGAAGGCCGAGGCCATCGAAGGGGCCGTAGAACGCAGCTGTCGAGCGCTCGAACGCCGTCGGTCTGTCGCAAACGGACCGAAGGTGGTCCAGGAACTCGCCGAGGCGGGCCGCGTCGTCTTCGCTGGCACCCTCCTGCGCCCGGGCTATCCCTGCGCCAAAGCCATCGGACAGGGCGTCGGCGATGCGCTCGAGAGTGGCGAGCTGTTCCCGAGGGGATAGGTTGTGATCCTTGGTGCTCGGAAGGCCGCAGGCCAGGCTTAGCCGTTCCCCCGAGGCGAGCTTGCCTGGGTCCGGATTAGCCGCGCACGTCCGAGAGAGGACACGCCAGGCGCGCGCGCGTTGGGTACGGTCCGGGTCGACCTCGTCGGCGGCGGACGCGGCATGCTCGACGAGCGACCGCGCCGGCTCACGCTCGGCGTCCGCCAGGCCAGCCTCGGCCAGGATCGCGGAGACGACCTCCTGCAGGAAGTCGTCCGCCCACCAAGTTTCGAAGGGAACGTTCCCGGAGTTGTTCGACCCTGCCATGCCGAACTCGTCGGTCGTGGTCGAAACGGACTTGTTACTGTGCTGGCCAGGCGGGACCAAGGCGACAAAGGTTGGCTTGGCAGGCGAGTTGCGCAGGTTCAGCAAGTGGGTGTCTTCGCACCGGCCCGACGCACCCACCGCAGGGTTCGCCTCACCCGCCGGCAGCTGGGCGACTAGGAGAAGGACCGGCACGGCGATCCCGCTGGCCTGCAAGTCCGCCACGACACGATCGAAGACTTCGGCGAGAATCTCCAGTGGTGGGCCGTGGAAAATCAGGCGCACTTCGCCGCCATCGCCTGCAACGGCCTGAATGACCCTAGCCCGCACGAGGCCTGCAAGAATTGTTGCAAGCGGGTTCAAGCCGTGGCCTCCGCAAACGGCGGGACAAGCAACATGCCGCTCTCCGCGTCCGGGCTGTCGAGGACGAGCCCCAGCATCCGCAGCTGGTGGCCAAGGTCGTTTTGGGCGATGTCGCGGTGGTCGACGCTGATGCCGTAGCCTTGGAGGTGCTGCGCCAGTCGGCGAACCGACCTTGGTCCTGATGTCTTCGACAGGGCACAATGAACTATCGCGAGCACGGCGACGGGGCCAAGGCCCACGACCCACGGGCTCGAGGGGCTCGTGCCGCGCTTTCGCAGAGCGAAGCCCTGGTCATACCCGCGCAGCACGGCGTTGGCGGTTTGGCGCTGGCCCAAGACGTGACGGGCGAACTCCATGATGTTTGAGCCGATGCCCTTGCGGCAGATAACCGTGCGGTTTTCGCGTTCCTGGACCTCGGCGACCAGCTCGGCCAATCCGTCCCGCGCGAGCGCGTGCCGGGACTTACGCACCGCCCCGCAAAGCGACAGGAGCCCGGCGGCGGTTGACAAGTCCCCAGGCACCTCGCCCGACTCGGCCAGCGCCCAGAGTGTCGCATTCAAGCCCAGGCGCGCCAGGAGAAAGGCCGACACCTGATCTTTGACGGTCGCCAGCGCGCGGTCTCCGTAGGACAGCGCAGCAAGGGTCCGTGGCAACATTGCCTCGCGGGTCTCCTCAACGGTCGCCGGTCCGCTACCCGCAAGGGCCTGCCGCAGACAGCGCCAACTGCGGTCATGTACTTCGCAAAGCCAGAGCACGTGCGAGACTACTCCGACGCGGAGGACGGCTTCGAGCAGGCTGGTCCACTGGCGGCGCGTCAACGCGCCTTTGGCCTCAATGACCGCCCCGAGATCGTCGACGAACTGTCTGGCTGGGAAGCGCAGTACCTCCCGATCGCCGGTGTCCAGCATCGGCATGACCAGTGACGGCGTCCTCGCCCATTCCGCCTCGGTCGCCCAGGCAGCAAGCTCGCGCTGCAAGAAACGGGCGAAGATATCGTCGTCGCCGGCGACCGACAGCGCATCGAACAGCTTTCCCCAGAGTGCTTCCGCAGCCGTCGGATCCGAGGACCCGAGCCAAATCATGCGACGCACGAGCGCGCCCGGCGACCAGGGACTGCCGGCAAGCCTCGCGGAGCCGGAGAAGGCGGCGGTCTGCGGAACGAGGGGGGTAACCTGGAGGAACCGCTTTGAGGACTGGTTCGGAAGCTTTGGGCTCTCGAGCGCCGAGTGCAGCATCATGTTGAACGAGTCGGCATCGAGCGCGGCGCCCTCGCGGGGCCGCTTCCGATTCCTGAACTTCTGGATCTCGCGGTCCAGGTCGCGCCCAGCCTGCGGCACGGCACCCTCGGAAAGCCCCTGGAACCCGGCCGCCCGATATAGCGAGGACAAAATCACCTCGGAACTGGCGTACTCGGGCGCCGGCGTCATTGCCAAGGCCGATTGCGCATAGGTAGCATGCGAGGTCTGCCACGGTGCCTCGCGGAACATCGCCAGGGTCAATTGCCGCTCCCTTCGCGCCGGGCCACAAAGCCTTGCCGCCGTTCCTCGACCGTCACGCCACCCGTGCCGATTCTCAGGCTGGCCCGGTCGAGGATCTCGGCGTCGCGCACGATCCGGCCTGACAAGCGCGCACGCGTCGTATCAAGCAAGGCCAGGACGGTTCGCGGCAACGACGCGGCCGACATACCCTCCCGGAGTTCCTTGACTGCCTTGAAGAGATCGAAGGTCAGGGCGATCGGCTGGCCCGACTTGCCACTGCCCACCTTTAGGTAGGCGATCGGCCTCGCGGGCCGATCCGAGGCGTCCTCGTCAAGTGGGCGCACGGGGCGCGCAGGGACGACCAGCATGGCCCGTTGCGCAGCTGGCGGAAGCGGCTGGCCAAACGTCGTGGTCAGCGAAATTTCGAAATTCTGCTGCGTGTTGAGCAGCCGCTCGATCTCTAGGGAAACCTCGTACAGGTCATTGCCGCCGGGATCCTCCGTCACGCGCTGGAACTCCGCGAGTATGGCGCCATCCAGCACGGCGGCGCTGCGCGTGCCGAGCGTCCGCCGCACGGTTCGGCAGGCGAAGTCGCGGACTAGCCGCTGGACCCGGGTGGCTACGGCGGGACGCTTGCGCCGTACAGCGTCCTGAGAAAGTTCCGCGTCCAGGCCCGCGAGCCGCTCGAGGAGGTCCAGTTCCAGCCTTGGAAGGACCTGATGGCGTCGCACGTAGCCGAGCCCCTCGGCCACCGAGCGGCTGAAGCGGATGTCGAGTTCGCGGTAGGGATAGGTCGTGCGCTGGCTGACACGCACCTCCGTCTCGGGCGTGGCCAGAGCCGGGTCCATCGCGCGGACAACGCCTTCCAGCGAAGCGCCAATCGTCGTCGGGAGGTATTGCCCCCGCCGCGACGCCAAAAACCAGTGCAGCCCCATCCCGGTGTTGTCGTCCTCGAGGCCGAGGTCGCGCAGGTCCCTCAGCAGCGACGGTCCCGCCTCGCGGTCCCAAAGGTGGAAGAGCGCGTGCTGGTACTGCGCCGAGACCAGATTGAATATTGCCGTCGAGCTCTCGGGTGAGGGTTTACCCTTCCGCCGCGCCAGTTCGTCGGCTTGTACCATCGCGGCGGCCCATTCGCATGGGTCGAGGCGTGCATCGCGTGCCTTCGTCCTGTGGCCGGCGAGGAGGTATGACACGAGGGAGAAGAGGTCGCGAAAGCTCCAGCGCTTGCCGCTGGCTACCTCGTACCAGCGCAGCTGGTCGAGAAGAGCTTGCTGCTCGCTCTCGCGGCCGAGCACTTCCCGGCTGCTGCAAAACGGACAGCTTGGGCCGGCGACGCAGGTACCGGCGGCAGGCCACTTGCGCTCGTCTAGCGCGAGGCCCAGCAACGCCTTGGCCGGAGATTCGCCTCCTGTCAGAGTCGGCATGAGCAGGGACTCGACATCCATCGGCCACACGGCGACGTCTGGAAAGTCTTGGAGGGGCCAGCATCGCGGCGCATCGGGGAAGATACTGACGGCTCGTGCGACCGCTTCGAGCAGCCGGCTCCCTTCTTTGTCGCCCGCGTCGATGGCCTCGATCAGCGCGTCGTCGAGCACCCCGCGGTTGACGCAGCAGAGGTAGATTTCTCGGCGGTCGGCCTGTGCCGCGCGGCGAAGCTCCTCTCGCAGCAGGCTTGCCGCGCTCCTTGTCTCCATACCCGTCACCACGGAGGCGTCTTGAACAATGGACAAGGTGCCAAGGCCGTCTCGGCCCAACAGCCCTGCCAGGTCGACGTTGACCAGACGCGGCGCGATGCCGTCCTCTGGCGAGAACGCGTCGCCAAGCGCTGTCAACAGCCGCTCGCCCGCCCCAAGGGAGTCGTCGAGCCACCGCACGGTCGACTCAATCGCCTCCGTCTTCCCGTTGCCTGGCCCGCCGACCAGCAATAGCATGCGCGGGCGCTCGCTTGGCTGCGCCCCGAAGCCGGAGGCCCAAGCTTTGAGCCGGTCAAGGAGGTTTGTGGTCAGGACGGTGTCACCCGGGCGACCACTGGTGTCATCGAAGAGCCTACGGACTCCTCCCGAACGGTTGCCAGCCCAATTTTGGAGCCCGGCCGGGAAAGGAATGCCGCTGGCGTCCCTCATGCAGCCAGCTTCTCGCGTCCGGCCTTCTGGGCAGCAGTCGCGTAGCCAAGCAGGACCTCGCCCCACATCTCGGCCAACAACGGCGGCACGGCGTTGGCCACCTGCGTAAACCTCGGCACCTCGCGGGCGCGGCGCTCCCCGCCGGTCGTGTACTTCCCACGGAACTCGAACCAGTCCGGAAAGGTCTGCAGCCGCGCATTTTCACGCACCGTAAGGGTCCGCGGCTCTGAGTAGTGAAGGAGGTCGTCGGGCATGCTCGTGATAGTAGGCGCCGCCTTGGCAGGGTCGAGCACACGGGTCGCCATCTTCTTGATCCCGTGTCGCTCGCGCATCTCGCGGTTCAGCTGAACACCCAGTCGGCCCGCGAGTCGGCATTCTGAGATGATCTTCTCAAACCGCTCAACGATGTGCGGCCGGTGTTTGGCGAGACGCGTATCTGCGATCGCGCCGATATGGCTATCGCGCAGCAGACGCTGGAAATCCGTCCGCGGCGGCTTGGTGCGGAGGCTCATATACCCCTTCGAGTCCGGGCATGGGGCCACTCCGGCATGGCCAAGCTCCAAGTCGGAGATGGCTTGCTTGGAGGTCATCCTTGAGCGTAACCCTCGCTTGGCAAGGAATCGGTTCTTCGAGGCCCTGAGCCTCTCAAATGGGCTCTCGGAGCGCGCCGGCTTCTTCTCTTCAGACTTTAGCAGCCCAACTAGGAAGAATCGCGGGCGTTGCTGGGGCACACCGTACTCCGCGCACCGGATCGTGTCGGTGTAGACGTGGTAACATTCGCCGAGCCGCCCTACGAGCTCGTTGGCGAAGTTGCGGGTGTTCTCGGCCTCATCGCCCCCGACGAAGTCGTACGTTATCCCGCGCACATTCTCTATCAGAACCATCTTGGGCCGAACCGTGTCAACGAACTCCAGGTACCGCTCGACGAGTTGGTTCCGCGGATCGCTCGGCCGCCGCCGGCCAGCACTGGAAAACCCCTGGCAGGGCGGCCCCCCTGCCAGAAGGTCGACTTTGCCCCGCAGCGCGACGAGCTCGGCACCGTGCGCCTGCATGAGAGACTCAATGGTCCACGGCTTTTTCTCAAGCCACTCGGGCCAGGCAAAGTGATAGCGTCGTCCCTCATTGATCAAGTTGTGTCGGAGGGTATCGAACGCGAAGGCGTCTTTCTCGATGGCGAACAGGCCATTCCACCCCGCCTTGAGGAGGCCAAGGCTCAGTCCGCCACAACCAGCGAACGCGTCAATGAACACTGGATCGTCGCGGTCCACGCCTTTTCCCCAACTCGCCCTCACGCCGATTCGAGCCGGGTAAGAGTATTCCCAAATGCTTCGCCCACGGCAGCGTCAATCGCGATCGGCATGGCCCGAGGGTGCATTAAACCGACGAGAACAAAAAGTGTCCAGCCTCAACCGCGAGCTTGACAGTGCCACAGGTGCAGCAAGGTGCTTAACAGGGCGTTTTTTTCCTGCGGTAAGCCGCCTGCTCCAGAAGTTTAGGCGTAACAAAGGCGACCACGCGAAAGCGGCGAATGAAGAAGCTGGCTCTAAAGCAAACCTCTCGAGCTTTGGCCCAAACTCAGGAGCGGATATCCGGGCATCAGTTAGGCTAACCCTGGGCACGCCCCCAATGGAAATCCAAGCGGTCAAGACCCAATGCGTGAGATTCTGAGCCATTTCGCTGGTTCTGATCCAGCGCCAAGTGGTCTCAACAAAGGACTGGCGAACCCGGAGGGACTCGAACCCCCGACCTCTGCTTTAGGAAAGCCTTGCTCTATCCGGCTGAGCTACGGGTCCGCTGGCGGTCGTCCTAGCGGCTCCCGTCGCGACGCGAAAGCCCGCCCGCGCCACCATCGATCCCGATTTGTGCTTAATCGTCGTTCATCTACAATATCTTGTATGGAACAAATGCCGAATCAGACCGAGTCACCGATTCGGTCATGATTCGTTTCGGGCCTGTTCCGCCGCTCGCCTCCCGACGTTAAGCTTGGGCCCGGGAGACCGTCATGGACGCCGCAACCCTTTTTGACTTGGCCAATGCCGGCGCTTTGATCGGCTGGCTGATGCTCGCCTTCGCGCCGCTCGGACGCGCTTGGCTGGTCACAGGGGCGCGGGCCGTCGGCGTTCTTCTGGCCGTTCTCTATTCAGGTTTGCTGGTTGGTGCGGTGGTTGGGGGTGGCATAGGCGAGGGCGACTTCACATCGCTCGCCGGCGTCACCGCCCTGTTCGCCCGGCCAGAAGGCGTGCTGGTCGGCTGGGTCCATTATCTAGCGTTTGACCTGTGGGTCGGGGCCTGGGCGGTCGAGGACGCGCATCGCCGGGGTTTGAAGCACGCCTTCGTCCTGCCGTGCCTGGTCTTCATCTTCCTGGCCGGACCGCTGGGCCTGTTGCTGTACCTGGCCGCGCGCACTGGTCTGGCCCGCGACAAGACCTTCGCTTGAGGAACCGGCGAACCGTCGCCACCTTACTCTCATCATGAGCGACCGTTCCACCGGCCTGCCCCCCTCGCGCGTCGTCGCGGTTCTGGGTCCGACCAATACCGGCAAGACCCATCTCGCCGTCGAACGGATGCTGGGCCACGCGTCGGGCATGATCGGCCTGCCCCTGCGCCTGCTGGCCCGCGAGATTTACGAACGGATCGTTCGCCTCCGCGGCACCGCGGCCGTCGCCATGATCACCGGCGAAGAGAAGATCATCCCGCCCCGCCCCCACTACTGGGTCTGCACGGTCGAGGCCATGCCGCTGGAACGCGAGGTCGAATTCCTGGCCGTCGACGAGATCCAGCTGGTGGCCGACCCCGAGCGCGGCCATGTCTTCACCAGCCGCATGCTGCACGCGCGGGGCCGGTTCGAGACGATGTTCCTGGGTGCAGGAACCATGGCCCCCCTGATGCGCCGCCTGATCCCGGACATCGAGGTCGTCACCCGCGAGCGCCTGTCCAGCCTGACCTACGCCGGCTCGAAAAAGCTGACCCGCCTGCCGCGCCGCAGCGCCATCGTCGCCTTCTCGACCGAGCAGGTCTATGCCATCGCTGAACTGATCCGGCGTCAGCGCGGCGGGGCCGCCGTCGTCATGGGCAGCCTGTCCCCCCGCACCCGCAACGCCCAGGTGGCCCTGTTCCAGTCCGGCGAGGTCGATTTCCTGGTCGCCACCGACGCCATCGGCATGGGCCTGAACATGGAGGTCGATCACGTCGCCTTCGCGGGTATCCGCAAGTTCGACGGCCGCCGCACCCGCTGGCTGCATGCCCATGAGATCGGCCAGATCGCCGGCCGCGCCGGCCGCCACATCCGCGACGGCACCTTCGGCGTCACCGGCGAATGCGAGGATCTGGACGAAGACCTGGTCGAACAGGTCGTCGACCACCGCTTCGACCCGGTCCAGGCCGCGGAATGGCGCAATGCCCGCCTCGACTTCGACACCCTGCCCGACCTGCTCCGCTCCCTGACCAGGCCGCCCAACACCCCCGGCCTGAAACTGACCCAGACGGCCCTGGACGAGACCCTGCTGCGCCGCGCCGTCGCCGACCCCGACATCGCCCGAATCGGCCGCTCGCGCGGAACCATCATGCGGCTGTGGGAGACCTGCCAGCTCCCCGACTTCCAGAAGACCACCCTGGACGAACACGCCCGACTGGCGCGCGACATCTTCCACGCCCTGACCGGCAAGCGCGGCCGCCTGACCGAGGACTGGATCGCCCCCCGCTTCGCCCAGGTCGACCGCGACGACGGCCAGATCGACCAGCTCTCCGCCCGCCTCAGCGCCGTCCGCACCCTCAGCTACATCGCCAACCGCCCCGACTGGCTGGACCAGGCGCAAGGCTGGCGCGACCGCACCCGCGCGCTCGAAAACCGCCTCTCCGACGTCCTCCACGACCGCCTGACCGCCCGGTTCGTGGACCGCAAGACCACCGTCCTGATGCGCAGCCTGAACGACCGCGACGTGTCTCTGGCCGAGGTCGCCACCGACGGCATCGTCACCGTGGACGGCGAGCCGGTCGGCCATCTGGAGGGCGTCGCCTTCAAGCCCGAGACCGGTCAATCGGCCCTCGCCGACCGCACCCTGAAGACCGCTGCCCTGCGCGCCGTCGGCCCCGAGATCGCCCGCCGCCTGGGCCGCCTCGCCGCCGACCCGGACGCCGCCTTCGGCCTGACCCCCGACGGCGATGTCCTGTGGCAGGGCGCGATCGCCGCCCGCATCGTCGCCAGTCCCACGGGGACCGATCCCTTCACCCCCCAGGTCCGGCTGCTGGGCGACCTCGGCCCCGCCCCGGCCCGCGAACGCGCCCGCCGCCGCATCGAGGCCTGGGCCGCCGCCGAGGCCGGGCGAGCGCTGCGCGACCTGCGCCGCCTCAAACAGGCCATAGAGACCGGGGCGCTCAAGGGCCTGCCGCGCGGCATCGCCTTCCGCCTGGTCGAGGCCGGGGGCCTGATCGACCGCCGCGACGTCGAGCGCGACCTGGCCGCCCTCAGCCAGGTCGAGCGCCGCACCCTGCGCACCTTCGCCGTCCGCGTAGGCGTCCATTCCGTCTGGCTGCCCGGCTCAATAAAACCCCGCGCCCGCGCCTTCGCTCAGGCCTTCGTCGAAGCCCCGGCGTTCGCCGCCCCCGCCGTACCCACGGGTCTGATCGCCGCGCCGCCCCAAGCCCCTTCGCCCCGCGCCCTGTCATCCCATGGTCTTCGCTTCGCGGGTCGCTGGCTGGCGCCTGTCGAGGCGCTGGAAACGATGGCCACGGCCCGCAACGCCAACGCCGGCCGTGTGTCCGACGACGCGCTTGCCGACCTCGGCTGGACGCCCGATCAGGCCAAGGCGGTGATTGCGTCCTTGAAAACTGAACGCGCCCGGATGCCGGACAAGCCGGGCCAGACGCCCGTGCCGATCAAGGACTCGCCCTTCGCCGCCCTGGCGACCTTGCGGACCCCTCCTGCGAAGAAGGCGCGGCCACGTCGGCGGAGCGGTGCGCCACGCAAGGGCTTGCCCAAGTCGGCCTGACCGGCTTTGTGGCGCGCCATGCGCCCGTTCCATCACCTGCTGGCCAACAACCTGGTCGCCAACATCACGAACTTCACGGTCTGGTTCGCCCTGACCTTCTGGGTCTATCTGGAGACCCAGTCGGTGTTCGCGACCGGGATGATCGCGGGTTTGTACCTGGTTCTGACGGCCGGCCTGGCCTTCTGGTTCGGCAGCCTGGTCGACCATCACCGCAAGAAGCGGGTCATGCTTGGCTCCAGTCTGGCCTCCCTGATCATCTACGCCGCATCGTTCATCGTCCTGCTGGCCACCCCCGAGGCCGCCCGATCCGACGTGGCCAGCCCCATGCTGTGGGCCCTCATCGGCTTGGTCATGCTGGGTGTCATCGCCGGCAACATCCGCGCCATCGCCCTGCCGACCCTGGTCACCGTCCTGGTCCCCGAGGATCGCCGCGACAAGGCCAACGGCCTGGTCGGCATGGTTACCGGCATCGGCTTCCTGACCACCTCGGTCATCTCAGGTTTCCTGGTCGCCTGGGGCGGGATGACCGGCACCCTGATCTTCGCTCTGTGTCTGACCGGCGTGGCCTTCGCCCATCTGCTGTTCGTCCGCATCGACGAGCCCGCGCCACGTCTGGAGCCCGACGCGGACGGCACACCGGCCCGTCGCCGGGTCGATATCGCCGGCACGCTGAAGGTCATCGGCGCGGTGCCCGGCCTGTTCGCCCTGATCCTGTTCGCCTGTTTCAACAACTTCCTGGGCGGCGTCTTCATGGCGCTGCTCGACGCCTATGCCCTGTCGATGATGGCCGTTCAGACCTGGGGGGTGCTGCTCGCGGTCGTTTCGACCGGTTTCATCCTTTCGGGCCTGGTGGTGTCGCGCACAGGCCTGGGCCGCAACCCGTTGCGCACCCTGCTGGTGGTGAATCTGGCGGCCTGGATTTCCGCTGCGCTGTTCACCGTTCAGCCGTGGATATGGCTGTTGGCCATCGGCTGTTTCGTCTGGTTCTTCATCAGCCCCGTGGCCGAGGCCGCCGAACACACCACGCTGCAGAAGGTCGTGCCGTTCGAACGCCAGGGCCGCGTGTTCGGCTTCGCCCAGTCGGTGGAGCAGGCGGCATCACCCGTGACCGCCTTCCTGATCGGCCCCCTGACGCAGTTCGTCGTCATCCCCTTCATGACGGATGGCGCGGGCGCGGAACTGATCGGCGGCTGGTTCGGTACCGGCCAGGCACGCGGCATGGCCCTGGTCTTCACCATTGCCGGCACGCTGGGCTTGGTGCTGACGATCGTGGCCTTCAACTCGCGCTACTATCGCCAGCTGTCGTCGGCCTATGCCCAGCCGACCGACGCGACACCCGCCGCATAGAAAAAGGCGCGGCCCCTCACCGGACCGCGCCTTGCCCTGGTTAAGCTCCTGATCAGGCCGCCAGCTTCTCAGCCCGCAGACGGGCCGAGCGCAGGTCGTAGCGGTCGTTCTCCATGACCTGGACCCAGGCCTTGACGAAGTCGCGGACGAATTTCTCACCTGCGTCAGCCGAGGCGTAGACCTCGGCCAGGGCCCGCAGCTGCGAGTTGGCCCCGAACACCAGATCGGTCCGGGTCGCGGTCCACAGCTGTTCGCCCGTGTCGCGGTCCGTGCCGACGAAGGTCTCGTCGGATTGATCATCGACCTGTTTCCAGGCCGTCCGCATGTCCAGCAGGTTGACGAAGAAATCGTTGGTCAGCTGTCCCGGACGATCGGTCAGCACGCCGTTCTCGGACGCCCCGTGATTGACGCCCATCACCCGCAGCCCGCCGACCAGCACCAGCATCTGCGGCGCACTCAACCCCAGCAGCTGCGACCGGTCGATCAGCAGCTCCTCGGTCGGGACATTGAACTGGACCTGCAGATAGTTGCGGAAGCCGTCGGCGCGGGGCTCCAGAACGTCGAAGCTGGCCGCGTCGGTCTGTTCGGCGCTGGCATCGGTGCGGCCCGGCGTGAACGGCACGGCGATGTCGTGACCGGCAACCTTGATCGCCTGTTCGACCCCGACCGAGCCACCCAGCACGATCAGGTCGGCGATCGACACGTTCAGGCCCGACGAGCTCTTGATGTCCTCATAGACCGCCAGAACCCTGGCCAGCTTCTCCGGCTCGTTGACGTCCCAGCTGCGCTGCGGCTCCAGCCGGATGCGGGCGCCGTTGGCCCCGCCCCGGTGGTCCGACCCGCGCCAGGTCGCAGCCGACGCCCAGGCCGTGCGGACCAGGTCGGCGATCGACAGATCGGACTGCGCGATCCGGTCCTTGAGCGACGCGATGTCGCCATCGCCCAGCTTCGGTCCGGTGTGGGCCGGGATCGGATCCTGCCAGATCAGGTCCTCGGCCGGCACGTCCGGCCCCAGGTAACGGATCTTGGGCCCCATGTCGCGGTGGCACAGCTTGAACCACGCCCGCGCGAACTGGTCTGCGAAATAGGCCGGGTCGGCGCGGAACGCCTCCATGATCTTGCGGTATTCCGGATCGACCTTGAACGCCATGTCGGCGGTGGTCATCATCGTCGGCACCCGCTTGCCCGGCGTGTGGGCTGCCGGTGCCAGCGTCTCTTCCGGATTGCCGACCGGCTGCCACTGCTTGGCCCCGGCGGGCGAGCGGACCAGCTCATACTCATGGTCCAGCAGCATGTCGAAATAGCTCATGTCCCAGGTGATCGGCGTGGGCGTCCAGGCCCCCTCGATCCCCGAGGTGATCGTATGGTCGCCCATCCCGCTCTCATGGCCCGAGACCCAGCCCAGCCCCTGTTGCGCGATATCGCCGCCCTCGGGGCTGACGCCGACCTTGGACGCGTCACCCGCCCCGTGCGCCTTGCCGAAGGTGTGCCCCCCGGCCGTCAGGGCGGCGGTTTCCACGTCGTTCATGCCCATGCGCAGGAAGGTCTCGCGGATGTCGCGGGCCGACTCCAGCGCCTCGGGACGACCGCCCGGCCCTTCCGGATTGACGTAGATCAGACCCATCTGGATCGCCGCCAGCGGCTCTTCCAGGACCATATCCTTCTCGGGCTGGATGCGCGTCTCCTCGGCCCCGACCCAATTCTCCTCGGTGCCCCAATAGACGTCCTTTTCCGGTTCCCAGACGTCCGCACGTCCGCCGCCGAAGCCGAACACCGGCCCGCCCATCGTCTCGATCCCGACATTGCCGGCCAGAATGAACAGGTCGGCCCAGGACAGGCTGGCCCCGTATTTCTGCTTGATCGGCCACAGCAGGCGCCGCGCCTTGTCCAGATTGCCGTTGTCCGGCCAGGAATTCAGCGGCGCGAACCGCTGTTGCCCCGCGCCCGCCCCGCCGCGCCCGTCGCCGGTCCGGTACGTCCCGGCCGAGTGCCAGGCCATGCGGATGAAGAACGGGCCGTAATGGCCATAGTCCGCCGGCCACCACGGCTGGCTGTCGGTCATCAGGGCGGTCAGGTCGCGCTTGACGGCGGCGTGGTCCAGCGCCTTGAACGCCTCGGCATAGCTGAAGCCGTCGCCCATCGGGTCGCCGGTCTTGCCTTGCTGGTGCAGGATATCGACCGCCAGATGGTTCGGCCACCAGTCGCGGTTGGTCCGCCCCAGCAGCGACCGCAGCGCGGCCTTTTCCTTCTTGGGATCGTGAAGGGGCGAAGGAGCGTTGTCGCTGCCGTCCATGGCTGAAATCCGTTCTGGCTGTAGGGTGATCCGGTGGCCTGTGTACGCCGTCTCAAAGCACAACTTAAGTCGATTTTACCGATGCTGACGATAGACCGACCTTATGCCTGATGCCCCCGCGACCTGCCGCGTGGACGTCTGGCTATGGCGCGCGCGCTTCGCCAAGACGCGCAGCCTGGCCGCCGATCTGGTCGAGCGCGGCGCGGTCCGCCTGACCCACCAGGGCCGCCAGGTCCGTCTCGATAAGCCCAGCCGGTCCGTCCACGTCGGCGACGAACTGGTCTTCGCCATCCACCAGCGCGTCACCGCCCTGCGCATCGAAGCCCTCGGCGAGCGACGCGGCCCGCCGGCGGAGGCCCGTACCCTGTATTCCCCCTTGCCGACATCGGAGGCCGATACCGACCCGCCCCTCGGTTGACAGTCGCGGGGCGGAAGGTCATGTCCGCAACCCGTCCCCTGTCCAGAGCCCCGCTTCGTCCCGCCCATGACCTACATCGTCACCGACGCCTGCGTGAAATGTAAGTTCATGGACTGTATCGAGGTCTGTCCGGTGGACTGCTTCTACGAGGGCGAGAATTTCCTCGTCATCGCGCCCGACGAATGCATCGACTGCGGCGTCTGCGAGCCCGAATGCCCGGTCGATGCCATCGTGCCCGACACCGAGGACGAGCCCGACGGCAAATGGCTCCAGGTCAATGCCGAATACGCCCGCGTCTGGCCCAACATCACCGTCAAGGGCACCCCGCCGGCCGACGCCGCCCAGTTCGAGCGCGAAACCGGAAAGTTCGAAAAGTATTTCAGCCCCAAGCCAGGCAAGGGCTCCTGATCGCCGATCAGCGAAATTTGACAATCGTTCGAGCGCGGCCATTCGCCCGAACGTGACGTTTTGAAAACGTCGCGTTTTGTGATATGTTCACCAACATTGGGTCGGGCGGATGAGCGAGAGAAAGCTTCCCGCCCGCGTTTGCGACAGAATCCTGCCCATGAAGGTGGGATCGGCCAGAGGTTGGGTGATCCGTTTCCATCCCTGATGTTCAGTTCTTGTCTCCGACGGGATTTCCGGCGGGGGATGATCTGTTGTCATCGGGGGTGTTGGTGAGCGTCTTCCCTGTCCGGGAAAGGAAGAACATGACGAGCAAGAGCGGTCTGGAATTCAAGGTGGGGGATGCGGTGGTCTATCCCGCGCACGGGGTCGGCAAGGTCGCCGCCGTCGAGACGCAGGAAGTCGCGGGCATGAGCCTGGAGGTCTATGTGGTGACCTTCGACCATGAAAAGATGACCCTGCGCGTCCCCACCAAGAAGGCCAAGACGGCCGGTCTGCGCACCCTGGCCGCCGACGACACGGTGACCAAGGCCCTGACTACCCTGAAGGGCCGCGCCCGCATTAAGCGCACCATGTGGTCGCGCCGGGCTCAGGAATACGAGGCCAAGATCAACTCGGGCGACCTGATCTCGATCGCCGAGGTGGTTCGCGACCTGCACCGCGCCGACAGCCAGCCGGAACAGTCCTATTCCGAGCGGCAACTGTATGAGTCGGCCCTGGACCGCATGGCCCGCGAGGTCGCCGCCGCCAACCAGATCGACAAGACCGCCGCGGTCGAACTGCTGGCCCAGTCGCTCAGCGCCAAGAAGCCGATCCCGACCGCCGAAGCGGCCTGAGAGGCGGACGACGAATGAAACAAAGGCCCCGGAGCGATCCGGGGCCTTTTTTGTTTAGACCATTCGGCAGGTGAGTTGACGCGGCTGCTTTTTCTTCCACTCATCCCCGCGAAAGCGGGGACCCAGTCCTTCGGGCGATAAGCGTTGCCGATCCCGCTCGACTGTCGATCCCAGCAGCCTTGCCTCACTCGAGAACTGGGTCCCCGCTTTCGCGGGGATGAGCGGATGAATTTAGCGGGGCACCAATCCAACTTAGCCGATAAATGCGCCAGCTCAGTGGGCGGTCGCCAGATGGGGCCGGGGGCCGACGTCCTCCGTGGTTTCCTCGCCGGGCGCAGGCGCAACGGCGACAGCGACGCGGTGCGAGAAGGCCATCAGGCTGACGAGATAGCCGATGATCGCGCTGCCGCCGTAACCGACCAGCGGCGTCGGATAGTTTCCGAGCGCGGCCGCTACGACGAGCGCCGCCCAGAGCGCACCGAACACGGCATAGGCCGCCTGATCCTCCGTTCCGCTCCGTCGCGCCGCCAGGGCCGGGACCAGCAACAGGACCGACCCCGCCAGCACGGCCAGACCCGCGACCGGATGGACCGCCGACGCGGTGTACAGAATCTGATCGACATAGGGCACGGCCGGCGAGGGATCGGGCCGGGCCAGGGGTGACGCCGAAACCGACGAGCGCCGCGACGGCCGCCAGCACGACATTCCGATGGGGTTGGACGAGCGCCAGCGCCAGCAGACCCGCCGCGAGGGCCCCGGCCGTTCCGCGATCGGGCTGGATCGCCAGCCCCGCCGCGGCCACCGCCAGACCCAGCAGCGACAGCCGATCCCGCGACCGCGCGAACAGCACCGCCATAAGCGGAACCACGATCAGGCCGGGCTGGATCGAAAGGCCGCCGACCGTCACCCACCGCGTGACCCCGTCCGCGCTCGCCCCGAACAGGCCGACGGCCAGCAGCAGCAGGCCTAGAACCAGGTTCACGCCGCCCGGGCTGAGATGGCCGCGCGACGCGGCCTTGCCCAGGGCGGCCAAGGCGATGAAGCCAAACATCAGGGCACCGAGGTTGACCAGCAGATAGCGGGTCGGTGCCCCTGCGATGCTCATATAGGCCAACCCCGCCGCCGTCGCCGCCGCGGCGCACAGGGCTCCAAGCGCGCGCGGGCGATGGGTGAGTTCGATCAATCCGTTCATGCGCCTCTTGCTCCTTGATTGGCTGAGTGCCTTCGACAGCGCGAAGACGACGGCCTCGCGAGACGCCCAGGTCAGGCAGCCCAGCGCGAACATCCAGGCCTCGACCCGAGACTCCATGCAGCGGACTTCCTGAACGGCCGCCGCCCCCCACTCGCGGAACGGCGGCGGCAACAGACGGGCGGCGAAACGCACCAGCCGAAGCGGAAGCTCACCCTCGTCGAGGCTCACGCGAACCGCTCACGGGGCGCAACGACGGGCTGGTGGACGGGGTTGTTCGCCGCCAGCCGCCGGCCGGCGGCCGTCAGGCGATAGGCATGTCGTGCCGGTCGCCCCGGCGTTTCGGGCGCGCGCCATTCGGCCTCCAGATGGCCGTCCGCCGCCAGCCGCGCGAGCAACGGATAAAGCGTTCCCGACTTGATGTCGGCTTCGCGACACAGGTCATAACCGTGACGCCAGTCACCACCGGCTTGCGCCATGACGGCCAGCAGGCGTCGCGCGGGTGCGGAAAGGGACCTCGATCGGCTCATTCCCCATTAAATCTACATACCTAGATTTATGTCAACCGTCCGCAGATCAGAAATATTCCGCATCCGCTGGGCATTGCGCCGCGATCCGCCGTGCCGTGATGCTGGCCGGCAGATAGGGCGTGCCCCGCGCCAGCTGGGCCCCGCCCCGGAAGCTGAACCGCTCCGCCTCATAAGGGCCGTTCAGCCGCACATTGACGCTGCGGCCCTTGCGGTCCCGGCAAGTGCCCTCGAACCGGGCGTTGCCGTTGCCGACCTGGCGGATCGGATAGGTGCATTGCCAGCGCCGCGTCGATAGCCCGCCGAAGAAGCGGTTGATCTCCGAGGGCCGTACGCATTTCTGTTCGGTGTCGCGGATCCCGACCGCGCTGGTCGTGTATTCCCAGTAACCCGGCAGCACCGTGTCGCCGCTCGCCTGGGGCGCAGGCGCCGAGGTCGAGGCCGACGGCGCCAGCACGGCCAGGCCGGCCACGGCGGCCAAGGTCAGCGCGGGGCGTGTCATCAAGGGCAGGCGGCGACGGGTCATTCAGCTTCATCTCATGGCGATCGCGAACCGATCGTGTCTAGCCCGTCTATGTGACCGCATTTGAACCGCGACTGAACAGCCCCGTCTCTGCCCCCGCGAGCCTTGACGCCGGACGGGTGGTTCCTCTATACGGCCCCCTCTCGCGCGGGACCCCGTCCCGCGCGTCCTCGTTTCATGCGTCCGCCTGACGGACGCGAGCCCAAGGATCAGACGATGTCGCGTCGTTGCGAACTCACCGGGATCGGCCCGATGGTCGGCCACTCGGTCAGCCACTCGAACATCAAGACCAAGCGCCGCTTCCTGCCGTCGCTGAAGAAGGTCAAGCTGGCGTCGGAGGCCCTGGGCCAGTCCTACACCCTGCGTATCTCCAACGCGGCCCTGCGCACCCTGGACTACAAGGGTGGCCTGGACGCCTATATAGTCAAGGCTGGCGACGAGCAGCTTTCGCCCGCCGCGCAGAAGATCAAGCGCCAAGTCAAGGCCAAGCTGGCCGAAGCCGCCGCCTGATCCACGGCGCATCACGATTCTGAAGGGGCCGGCGGAAACGCCGGCCCTTTTCGTTTGCGCGATCGTCCCGTCTGGCTAGGGTTCGGGCATGAGAACGCTCGTCCTGCTGGTCGCCCTGTCCTTCGCCGCCCCGGCCCTGGCCCAGGAGCCCGCGCCGCGCCGCGAATCGACCCCCTTCACCCTGACCAGCGGGACACCTCGCACGCCCGAACAGTTGGCGGTCCGGTTCGACACCGCCGACCTGGCCATCCGCGTCTTGCCCCAGACCCAGTCGATCGACGCCGTCGCCACCCTGACCTTCACCGCCACCGCCCCGACCGAACGGATCGTGGTCGAACTCGACACCCTGCTGACGATCAGCGAGGTCGCCGTCGACAACCAACCCCTGACCCCCGGCGCCTGGACCAATCCCGACGGCCGCCTGACGATCACCCTCCCCGCCCCGCTGGCCGAGGGCGAATCCACCACCGTCCGCATCGCCTACGCCGGACAGCCCCGCACCGCCCCCAACGCTCCCTGGGACGGGGGTTTCGTCTGGCGCCAGACTCCCGACGGCAAGCCCTGGATCGCCACCGCCGTCCAGGGCGAGGGTTGCGACCTGTTCTGGCCCTGTATCGACCACCCCCAGGGCGAGCCCAGTCGCGTCGATCTTCACATCACCGTCCCGTCGGACCTGGCCGCCCCGTCGAACGGCCGCGTGGTCGGCAAGACCGACAACGGCGACGGCACCACCACCTGGAACTGGACCGCCCGCGACCCCAACACCTATGCCATCGCCCTGAACGTCGGCCCGTACCAGGAGATCACCGGCACCTACGACAGCCGCTTCGGCAACCGCATTCCCCTGTATTTCTGGCATCTGCCCAATGCCGATCCGGCCAAGCCCCAGGCCCTGTTCGCCGAATTCGCCCCGATGCTGGACTTCTACGAGGCTACCGTCGGCCCCTACCCCTTCGCCGACGAAAAGATGGGCGTGGTCGAGACCCCCCACCTGGGCATGGAGCACCAGACCATCAACGCCTATGGCAACGCCTACAAGCTGGACGGGCGCGGCTATGACTGGCTCTTGCAGCACGAACTGGCCCACGAATGGTTCGGCAATCAGCTGACCAACGTCAGCTGGGACGACATGTGGCTGCACGAGGGCCTGGGCACCTATATGCAGCCGCTCTACGCCCGCTGGCTGAACGGCGACCGCTACATGCAGGCCGAACTGGCCGAGATGCGCCAGACCCTGACCAACCGCTTCCCCCTGGTCTCGGGCCGCGAGCAGGACGCCGACACCGTCTATGAGGACGCCACCGGCCCCGGCCTGGACCTGTATTACAAGGGCGCCCTGGTCGCCCACACCCTGCGCCTGATGATCGGCGACGAGGCCTTCAACCGCTCCCTGACCCGCCTGGTCTATGGCACCCCAGACCCCCGGCCCGGCCAGGTCCGCCCCCGCTACGCCACCACCGCCGACCTCATCGCCATCGTCGAGGACGAGGCCGGCCAGGACTTGGACTGGTTCTTCGACGCCTATCTCTATCAGGCCGCCCTGCCGAAGCTGACGGCGACGCGGGCGGGCGAACGCCTGCTGCTGGCCTGGGACACCGCCGCCCCCTTCCCTATGCCGGTCGAGATCGAGATCGCCGGACAACGCCGCGCCGTCGCCATGACCGGTGGTCGGGGCGAAATCCCGGTCCCGCCGGGTGCACACTTCATCATCGACCCGGACAACCGCGTCCTGCGCCAACTCGACTTCATCGACCAGTTCCAGACCGCCCAGCCCTGATCTGACCGCTTCCTTCTCCCCTTGGGGGAGAAGGTGGCTCGCGCAGCGAGACGGTTGAGGGGGCTGCCAGACCCGCAATAGGTCGTCGGACAGCCAGTCTGATGACACAGCCCCCTCATCCGAGCCCTCCGGGCCCATCTTGTCCCCCGAAGGGAGAAGGAATGCGCAGGCGCTTCAGAAAGTCGATCGGGCCTAGCTCCTGTTGATGAGCGATCCTTGTGGTTCGCCTGACCCGGCGGGCGCATAATCCGCGTTCGACATCCACAGTGCGTCGCGTCGGTGCGGGCATGCCGCTCGCGTGCGCGCACCTTCGGCGGGAGCGGTGACGATGAACCAGGAACGGCTGGACCAGTTCATGGGCAAGATGGTCGGCGACCTCGGCGCGGCGGCCTCGGCCGCCTTGGTTGTCGTTGGCGACAAACTCAGCCTTTACAAGCATCTGGCCGATGCTGGCCCCCAGACCCCCGCCGAACTGGCCAAGCGCGCCGGCGCGAACGAACGCTATGTCCGGGAGTGGCTGAACGCCCAGGCCGCGTCCGGCTATGTCGATTACGATCCCGACCTCGGCACCTTCGAACTCAACGAGGAACAGGAGATGGTGTTCGCCCGCGAGGACGAACCCACCTTCATGGCCGGCGGTTTCGAACTGATCGCCTCCCTGTACCGCGACGAGCCCAAGATCACCGAGGCCTTCCGAACCGGCTCGGGCGTCGGCTGGCACGAACACGACCAGTGCCTGTTCCGCGGCACCGAGCGTTTCTTCCGCGCCGGGTACAACGCCCATCTGCTGTCGGACTGGCTCCCCGCCCTGGACGGCGTCGTCGACAGGCTGAAGCGCGGAGCCAAGGTCGCCGACATCGCCTGCGGCCACGGAGCCTCGACCGTGATCATGGCCCGGGCCTTTCCCAAATCCGTCTTCTTCGGCTTCGACTATCACGAGCCCTCGATTGAACGGGCCCGCCGGATCGCGCTCGACGAAGGCCTGGCCGGCGTGACCTTCTCCGTCGCTTCGGCCAAGGCGTTCGAGGGCTCCGACTACGACCTGATCTGCATCTTCGACGCCCTGCACGACATGGGCGATCCGGTCGGGGCGGCCCGCCGCATCCGCGAGGCGCTCAAGCCCGACGGCACCTGGATGCTGGTCGAGCCCTTCGCCAACGACCGCGCCGAAGACAACCACAACCCGGTCGGCCGCATCTTCTACGCCGCCTCGACCATGATCTGCACTCCGGCCTCGCTCAGCCAGGAGGTCGGCATGGGCCTGGGCGCCCAGGCGGGCGAGACCCGGCTGCGGGCGGTGTGCGAAGAGGCCGGCTTCACCCGTTTCCGCCGCGCGGCCGAGACGCCGTTCAACCTGGTCTTCGAGGTGCGGCCCTGATCGTGACCCGACGAAACGGCTAGGGCTGGACCGTTATAAAGTAACACGCTATAGGGCCGGCCATGTCGCCGCCCGATCTTCACCAACCGGTCCTGTGGTCCCTTCTGGGGGGCGGGTTCGTGGCCGCCTTCCTGCACGCCATCCTGCCGACCCACTGGCTGCCGTTCGTGCTGGTCGGCCGGGCCCAGGGCTGGAGCCTGCCGCGCACCCTGGCCGCGACGGCCGCGGCGGGCCTGGCCCATATCGCCTCCACCGCCCTGGTCGGATCGCTGATCGTGATGGCCGGCCTGGCCCTGGATCGCTGGGTCGAGGGCCTGCTGCCGCATCTGTCGGCGGTGCTGCTGTTCCTGTTCGGCGCCTTCTATCTGAGCCGGGCCATGATCAAGCGCCCCGCCACGGCGGGCGGCCCCGACTATGAGATGCCCGAACCCAAGGTCTCCGACGCCGCGGCCTTCGGCGGCCTGATCGCCCTCATGGCCCTGTCGCCGGGGGAGGTCTTGCTGCCGCTGTACCTGTCGGCGGCCACCGAGGGGTTCGGCGTGCTGGTTCTGCTGACATTGGTCTTCGCGCTCGGTACCGTCCTGGGCATGGTCCTGCTGACGGCCGTGGCCCGCGCTGGCTTCTCGATCCTGAAGCTGGAACGCTGGGCCCGCTACGAGGGCGCCATTCTCGGCCTGGCCCTGATTGGCCTGGGCCTTCTCGTCGTCACCCATCAGCACTAGGGTCGGCCCATGGCCCACACCCACGTCCACGATCACCACGACCACGCCGGTCACGATCGCGGCCATCGCCACGACCATTCCCACGGCCACGGGCAGCACCATCACGGCCCGGTCGATACCGGCGACTGGCGCTACCTCGTCGGCCTGCTGGTCAATCTCGCCTTCGTGGTCTGCGAGTTCGCCGCCGGCATCGTCAGCGGCTCGACCGCCCTGATGGCCGACGCCGGGCACAACCTCTCCGACGTCATGGGCCTGGCCATGGCCGGAGGCGCGGCCGTCCTGGCCCGCCGCGCCGCGGGATCCCGCCTGACCTACGGCTTCGGCAAGGCCACCGTCCTGGCCGCCCTGGCCAACGCCATCCTGCTGATCTTCGCCTGCGCCATCATCGCCTTCGAGGCCGTCCGCCGCCTGGCCGAGCCCGCCCCGGTCGAATCCGGCGTGGTCATGATCGTCGCCGGCATCGGCTTCGTCATCAACCTGGGCACCGCCCTGCTGTTCCTGAAGGCCCAGCACGGCGACCTGAACGCCCGAGGCGCCTATCTGCACATGATGGCCGACGCCGCCGTCTCGATCGGCGTGGTCATCTCCGGTGCGGCCATCTTGGTCACCGGCTGGTCGATGATCGACCCTTTGGTCAGCATGGTGATCGTGGTGGTCATCCTGCTGGGCACCTGGGGCCTGCTCAAGGATTCCGTCGGCCTGGCCATGGACGGCGTGCCCAGCGCCGTCGCCCTGGACACCCTGCGCGACGAACTGTGCGCCCTGCCCGGCGTGCGCGAGGTGCATCACCTGCACGTCTGGGGCCTGTCCACGACCGAGAGCGCCCTGACCGCCCACCTGGTCCACGACCGCCCCGACCCCGACGCCCTGCTGATGGAAGCCAAGGCTATCGCCAGCACCCACCACATCGGCCACACCACCCTGCAGCTCGAGTCGGAACCCCTCCCCGACTGTCCCCGTTGCTGACCCTCTCCCTCCCCTTCAGGGGAGGGTGGTCGCAGCGCAGCGGAGACCGGGTGGGGGCGGCCCATTGAGATCCAGCTAGATTGCCGGGCCCTTCCCACCCGCTCGCTGCGCGAGCCCCCTCCCCGTGCCGGGGAGGGAGAACCTTGCCCTCCGTCCCCGCACCCTCCATCTAGCGCCCCATGACCGACCGCATCCCCGTCACCGTCCTCACCGGCTATCTCGGCGCGGGCAAGACCACCCTGCTCAACCGCATCCTGACCGAAGACCACGGCAAGAAATACGCCGTCATCGTCAATGAGTTCGGCGAGATCGGCATAGACAACGACCTGGTAGTCGGGGCCGACGAGGACGTGTTCGAGATGAACAACGGCTGCGTCTGCTGCACGGTGCGCGGCGACCTGATCCGCGTCGTCTCGGGCCTGATGAAGCGCCAACGCCCCGGCAAGCCCGCCTTCGACGCCATCATCGTGGAGACCACCGGCCTGGCCGACCCCGGCCCCGTCGCCCAGACCTTCTTCGTCGACGAGGACGTCAAGGCGAAGACCCGTCTCGACAGCGTCACCACCCTGGTCGACGCCAGACACGTCATGGCCCGGCTGGACGACTCCAAGGAGGCCCGCGAACAGGTCGCCTTCGCCGACCGCATCATCCTGAACAAGACCGACCTGGCCACGCCCGAAGACCTGGCCGCCGTCGAGGTCCGCCTGCGCGCCCTGAACCCGCTCGCCCCCATCACCCGCAGCGTCCGCGCCGACGTGCCGCTGGACCAGGTGCTGGGCCTCGGCGGCTTCGACCTGGACCGCATCCTCGACATCCACCCCCAGTTCGCCATGCCCGACTCTGGCCCAGCCCAAGGCGAACCCGGCCACGTCCACGACGACCACTGCGGCCACGACCACGATCATCACGACCATGACCACCACGACCACCACGACCACGGCCCGCGCGGCCACGACCACGGCGACGACATCAAGGGCATCTCGCTCAGCCTGGACCGCCCCATAGACGGCACGAAATTCACCGCCTGGCTGGACCGTTTGCTGGGCGAGCAGGGCCAGAACATCCTGCGCGCCAAGGGCATCATCGACGTCCAGGGCGAAGACCGCCGCCTGGTCTTCCAGGCCGTCCACATGATCCTGGAGGGCGACCTGCAACGCGACTGGGGCCCAACCGAACGCCGCTGGAGCCGCGCCGTCTTCATCGGCCGCGACCTGGACGAAGCCGCGCTCAAGGCCGGGTTCGAGGCCTGCGCGGCCTAGGCGCGGGCATCACCGGGTCAAACGCTTTCCACCCATTGCGAACATCGGACCTGTGCGCGACACATCGGTCATGGATCGATATCTGAGACCCGGCACAACGGTGCGGCTGGTCAACCAGCTGGATGAGAGCTGGGATGACGGCGTGGTGGTCCACTGCTGGCTTGATGACGCGGTCGGCGTCCATGACTGCTACGTCGCCTTCTTCGGAGCTGCGATTCCTGAAGGAAAGCCTGCGGACAAGCCGTGTATCCTTCGATACGCCTCGACATCACCTACAGTCCTCAAGTCTTGAGCGATGAGCCGCATCTTCCTCATCGCGATGATGGTCACGGCGGCAGGCGGCTGCTTCTACGGTGACGAGTTCGCCGACGAGCGGGCAACGCCGGAGCAGATCAGGGCGGCTGCCGCGCGTTGCGGCATCGACGATTTCGAGCCGACGAAGGCCGGTGACGGGTGGGCTGCCTACGTTGGCGACGACGTCCCGGACCACGAGGCCAAGGAGGACTGCATATATGCCGACCTCAAAAGTCAGGGCCGATTGACGACCCGTTGACCGCTTGTGAGGCGGCGGCTCGACCACGTCCGCTTCTGACGCACCGCCATGCCAGGCTCCCGGCATGACCGACCCGCGCCGCACCCGCACGCCCGAAACCTGGGACAAGGCCCGCGCCGACTATCTGGCGGGCCACACCGCCGAGGCTGTCTGCGCCCGCTACGACCTGGGCCTTTCCGCCTTTTACAAGAACGCCCGCAAGGACGGCTGGCGCCGCGCCGACCAGCCGGACCCCCAGCCGCTGGACGATGACGAGGACGCCCTGCCCGACGCCGATCTGGAGGCGACGGTGGACCTGGCCCTGCGCCGCATGGCCGCCAGCGTCCGGCGCGGCCGCGCCGCCGACGCGCTGCGTTGGCAACGCCTGCACGCCGGGCTCAGCGACCGCCTCCAGCCGAGGCCGTCCGCGCCGAGGACCACCGCCGCCAGGCCGAGCAGAACCGCCTCGCCATCGAACGCGAAGCCCGCCTGCGTGCCGCCCTGTCGCCGGACGCCACCCGCCAAGACTACATCCGCGCCGACTACGCCGACCGGAAGACCTTCCCGCCGCTCGAAGTGAAGCAAGTGCAGGAAGTCCACCCCGATTCCGGCTCCGCCCCGCTGAACCGATCCGAACGCCGCCGACTGCAGAAAATGATCCGAAGGCGGGAATGACGCGGCCTTCCCGCCTCCCCGGGGCGAGCGGGGCTGACGCCATCCGCCGCGATTGCTACAGCGGGACCGACCACCCGCCCTCGGAGCCTGCCATGAAGACCCGCGCCGCCGTCGCCTTCGAGGCCAAACGTCCGCTCGAGATCGTCGAGGTCGATCTGGACGGCCCCCGCGCCGGCGAGGTGCTGATCGAGATCAAGGCCACCGGTATCTGCCACACCGACGCCTACACCCTGGACGGCCTGGATTCGGAAGGCCTCTTCCCCAGCATCCTGGGCCACGAAGGCGCGGGCGTCGTCGTCGAGGTCGGCACCGGCGTGACCAGCGTGGCCGTAGGCGACCACGTCATCCCGCTCTACACGCCCGAATGCCGCGCGTGCAAAAGCTGCCTCAGCCGCAAGACCAACCTGTGCACCGCCATCCGCGCCACGCAAGGCAAGGGGGTCATGCCCGACGGCACCAGCCGCTTCAGCTACAAGGGCCAGGCCATCGCCCACTACATGGGCTGTTCGACCTTCTCCAACTACACCGTCCTGCCCGAGATCGCCGTGGCCAAGATCCGCAAGGACGCGCCGTTCGATAAGGCCTGCTACGTCGGCTGCGGCGTCACCACCGGCGTCGGCGCGGTGGTCAACACCGCCAAGGTCGAGCCAGGTGCCAACTGCGTCGTCTTCGGCCTGGGCGGCATCGGGCTGAATGTCATCCAGGGGCTGAAGATGGTCGGGGCCGACATGGTCGTCGGCGTGGACATCAATCCCGCCCGTGAAGATTGGGGCCGCCGCTTCGGCATGACCCATTTCGTCGATCCCAGGGACGTGCCCGACATCGTCGCCCACCTAGTCGAGCTGACCGGCGGCGGGGCCGACTACACCTTCGACTGCACGGGCAACACCGAAGTGATGCGATCGGCGCTGGAAGTCTGCCACCGCGGCTGGGGCGAGAGCATCGTCATCGGCGTGGCCGAGGCTGGCAAGGAGATCGCGACCCGCCCGTTCCAGCTGGTGACCGGCCGGGTCTGGCGCGGTTCGGCCTTCGGCGGCGCGCGCGGCCGCACCGACACGCCGCGCATCGTCGACTGGTACATGGACGGCAAGATCCAGATCGACCCGATGATCACCCACACCCTGCCGTTGGAGCGGATCAACGAGGCGTTCGACCTGATGCACGCGGGCGAGAGCATCCGCAGCGTGGTGGTGTTCTAGGTCAGTTGCAATAGGCAACTAACAGGGCTAGCGTCGCCTCAATCATGAGGAGGCACCATGTTCACCCACGTTACCGTCGGGGCCAACGATATCGAGGCCTCGCGCCGCTTCTACGACGCCGCCCTGGGCGCGCTGGGGGTCGATACCGCCAGCGGCCCGGACGCCAAGGGCCGCTACTGGTGGCGGACCCGGATGGGCGCCTTCGGCGTCGGCGCACCGATCGATGGAGAGCCCGCATGCCACGCCAACGGCGGCACCATCGGCTTTCACGCCAAGGCCCTCAAAATGGTCCAGGCCTTCCACGACGCCGGCGTCGCGGCCGGCGGCAAGGCCATCGAAGACCCGCCCGGCGAGCGCAACGGACCCTTCGGCAAGCTGGTCCTGGCCTATCTGCGCGACCCGTCGGGCAACAAGATCTGCGCCATGCACCGGCCGGGGTGAGTGTCTGGGCAGGATGCTAGCCGCATGCTATCATCATTCCATGGCCCAGGTTCTCGTCCGTGATCTCGATGACCGCATCGTCGCTCGCCTGAAGGTGATGGCGAAGGCGCAGAACATCTCCCTGGAGCAGAAATTCAGGGACATGGCGGCGCGCGAGGTTCTGGCTGTCGAGGAACGGTTCGAGGAAATCTCTCGACGGTCCCGGGAGCAGACGCGCGGCTCCAAACTGGACTCGACCGCCATCATTCGCGCAGACCGGGACCGGTGAGCGCGGTATTCGACGCCAGCGTGGTCGTGAAATGGTTCCTCGATGACCCGTTTGCCGCTGCGGCTCGCGATGCCCGATTGACCTTTCGGCCCGCCTTGGCCCCGGACGTGATGCTGATCGAGGTGGCCAATGCCCTGCGGCGCTACGTCGTTCAGGGGGAACTCCAGTCCTCTGCCGCCGAGCAGAATCTGTCGGTGACAAGGGACGTGGTTGATCTGTTCGATCATGCGCCCTTGCTGGACGAGGCGTTTTCCCTTGCGTGTCGATTCAACCACTCGATGACGGATTGCCTGTATGTCGTGCTGGCCCGTCGGCGGAACCTGCCGTTGGTCACGGCCGATGGAAAACTAGCCCGAAAACTGGCTTCGCTTGATGGATTTGATGTTCGGATGATCGGCCGATGACCCTCCAGACCATCAAGACCCATGTCGTCCACGGCGGCACCCTGCGCTATCTGAAGCACGACAGCACGGCGACCGGCACGCCCATGACCCTGTCGGTCTTCGTGCCGCCGGGTGAGGGGCCGTTCCCGGTCCTGATCTGGCTGTCGGGCCTGACCTGCACCGAGGACAATTTCACCACCAAGGCCGGGGCCTATGCGTCTGCCGCCGCGCACGGGATCATCGTCGTCGCCCCCGACACCTCGCCGCGCGGCGAGGGGGTGGCGGACGATCCGGCCTATGACCTGGGCCAGGGGGCGGGCTTCTACCTCGATGCGACCCAGGCCCCCTGGGCCCCGCATTTCTGCATGGAGACCTATGTCGTCGATGAACTGACCGCCCTGATCGACGCCGAATTTCCGACCACCGGCATCCGGTCCATCAGCGGCCATTCGATGGGGGGGCATGGGGCGCTGACGCTGGCGCTGCGGCACCCGAAACTGTTCCGGTCCGTCTCGGCCTTCGCCCCGATCGGTTCACCGACGCGGTGCCCCTGGGGCGAGAAGGCCTTCACCGCCTATCTGGGCGCCGACCGCGCCGAGTGGGCCAGGCATGACGCCGCGCTTCTGATCGAGAGCGGCGCGGCCAAGGGCCGGTTCGACGACATCCTGATCGATCAGGGCGACGCGGACCCCTTCCTCGTCGATCAGCTCAAGCCGGAGCTGCTAGAGGCTGCGGCGGACGCCGTCGGACAGCCGATCACGATCCGCATCCAGCCGGGCTATGATCATTCGTATTTCTTCATGGCGAGTTTCATCGCCGACCATGTCGCGTTTCATGCCGAACGGCTGAAGCGGACGGCCCCGGCGGAGTGATGCCCATGCGACACCTGCCCGTGCTGATCGGCTTCCTGTTCCTGGCTCTCACGGGTCCGGTAGTGGCCCAGGAACAGATGGGCGATCCCGATTTCCAGCCCCGCGTGGCGCGGCCCGCCTATGGCACCGACGGGCCGACCGTGCTGCTGGACGAGGCGCACGGCAGCGTCCAGACCGCCACGGGCCGCTACGCCGGCTTCATCGCCCTGGCCCGCGCGGACGGGTACGAGGTACGGTCCAACCCGCGCCGCTTCGAAGAGACCGGGGTGCTGGACGGCGTCGACGTCCTGGTCATCTCCAACGCCGCCGCGCCGCGCGACGGGTCGGACACCTCGGCCTTCACCGCCGCCGAGATCGCGGCGATCGAGGCCTGGGTCCGGGCCGGTGGAGCGCTGCTGCTGGCCGTCGATCACGCGCCGCACGGCACCGCTGCGCAGGCGCTGGGACGCGCCCTCGGCGTGGAGATGGGCAAGGGTTACGCCTTCGCTCCGAACGACGGCGATCCCGAAACCAACCTGATGTTTTCGCGCCAGGCCGGGACGCTGGGCGACCATCCGATCCTGGACGGGCGCGATCCGACGGAGCGGGTGGAGCGGGTCAAGACCTTCACCGGCCAGTCCCTGACCGGTCCCGACGGCGCGACCGTGCTGCTGGCCATGGCACCGGGCGACCGGGAGGCGACGGACCTGCCGACCCTGAAGCGCGTGAACGATGCGTTTCAGGCCCGTCCAACCGAGGCGCAGGCCGTGCTGGACGCCCTGACGATTCCCGCCCGACCGGCGCAGGGCCTGGCCTTCACCCACGGCCAGGGCCGGGTGGTGGTGCTGGGCGAGGCCGGAATGCTCACCGCCCAGATCGTCCGCTTTCCACCCGAGCAGGGTCGCGAGGCCTTGCGTTTCGGCCTGCAGACCGAAGGACATGACGACCAGGCGTTCGTCTTGAACACCCTGCGATGGCTTTCCGGATTGATCCCATGACCGACACCGCCCCCGACCATGAGCCGATGTTCGCCGCCCTGTGCGCCGAGCTTCGCCTGTGCCTGCATACCAAGGGCCAGGCCAGGGTGATCGCCGCCCTGCCGTCCGGCCTGGACGCGGCGGTCAGGGCGGTTTTCGCGGCCGAAGGCATCGATCTGCTGGGGGCCTCGGGCGAGCTGAAGCGCCAGGTCCGCGACTGCCTGAGGGCCAATCTGCCCGTTGCATGAACAAAAACCCGGCCCGGCCGCTTGGGTCGTGCGCCGAACGGCTTACATGAGCCCCAGCCGACAACCTCATCGTCAGGAGACACCATCATGGCCTTCACCCTTCCGCCGCTGCCCTATGCCTATGACGCGCTGGAGCCGGCGATCGACAAGGAGACGATGACCTTTCACCACGACAAGCACCACCAAGCCTATGTCGACAAGCTGAACGAGGCCGTCGACAAAGAGGCCGGTCTCCAGGGGCGGTCGCTGGAGGACATCTTCAAGACCGTCTCGAGCGCTCCCAAAGCCGTACGCAACAACGGTGGCGGACACTGGAATCACAGCCTGTTCTGGGAACTGCTCGCCCCGTCCGGCCAGGGCGGAGAGCCCTCGGCCGAGCTGAAGGCCGCGATCGACCGCGACCTGGGCGGCCTGGAGACGTTCAAGGAAGACTTCAACGCCGCGGGCGCCGGCCAGTTCGGCTCGGGCTGGGCCTGGCTGATCGTCCAGGACGGAAAGCTGAAGGTTAGTTCGACCCCGAACCAGGACAATCCGCTGATGGACGTGGCCGACGAACAGGGCGCGGTCGTGCTGGGCGCCGACGTCTGGGAGCACGCCTACTACCTGAAGTACCAGAACCGCCGCCCGGATTACCTCAAGGCGTTCTGGACGGTGGTGAACTGGAATAAGGCCAACGCCCTATTCGCCGAAGCCACCGCCTGATCAAGGAGAACCCGCCCGATCGTGAGATCGGGCGGGCCGACTTCGTCCGGCCCGAACCCCGCGGGGGTCGGCGGCGGGTCGCGAGGGACCAGCCGGACGAAGTGTTCGTGGGAGCGCAGACCTTGTCATCCGCGCTGCGAATTTCGATGGGGCCCAGTGGACCGGGAACGTGATGCGTTCAGACGAGAACGCCCATCCCCGTCGGCCTTGACCCGACGGTGACGGCCTTCGGTTCCACACACAGCCATCTGCTCCTGAGATCTGCGCTCTTTTCCGCCTATCCTTCCAGATCCTGGCCCTCGTCGGGTTCGGGGGTGCCCAGAAGTTCGTCGGCGATCTTGTTGGTCGACTGGCGCACGGCCTTTTCGATGGCATCGGCCATGTCGGGATTGGCCTTGAGGAAGTTGCGCACGTTCTCGCGCCCTTGGCCGATCCGGGTCGAGTCATAGCTGAACCACGACCCCGACTTCTCGATCACCCCGGCCTTGACGCCCAGGTCGATGATCTCGCCCAGTTTCGAGATGCCCTCGCCGTACATGATGTCGAAGATCACCTCCCGGAACGGCGGGGCGACCTTGTTCTTGACCACCTTGACGCGGGTGGTGTTGCCCACGACCTCGTCGCGGTCCTTGATCGCGCCCGTGCGGCGGATGTCGAGCCGGACCGAGGCGTAGAATTTCAGCGCGTTTCCGCCCGTCGTCGTCTCGGGCGAGCCGTACATCACGCCGATCTTGTGGCGGATCTGGTTGATGAACAGCACGATGCACTGGCTCTTGTTGATCGAGGCGGTCAGCTTGCGCAGCGCCTGGCTCATCAGCCGCGCCTGCAGGCCCGGCAGGCTGTCGCCCATCTCGCCCTCGATCTCGGCCCGGGGCGTCAGTGCCGCGACGGAATCGACCACCACGATGTCCACGGCCCCGGAGCGCACCAGGGTGTCGACGATCTCCAGCGCCTGTTCGCCCGCATCGGGCTGAGACACCAGCAGATCATCCAAGTTGACCCCCAGCTTCTGGGCATAGCCGGGGTCCAGCGCGTGTTCGGCGTCGACGAAGGCGGCGACGCCCCCGGCCTTCTGGATCTCGGCCACCGTATGCAGGGCCAGCGTCGTCTTGCCCGACGACTCGGGCCCGAACACCTCGATCACGCGCCCGCGCGGCAACCCGCCGATGCCCAACGCCATGTCCAGGCCCAGCGATCCGGTCGAGACCGACGGAATGGCCTCGGTCACGCCGTTCTTGCCCAGTTTCATCACCGAGCCCTTGCCGAAGGCCCGGTCGATCTGTGCGATCGCGGCCTCCAGGGCGCGCTGTTTGTCGCCGTCGTCCTTGCCCACCAATTTCAAGTTCGCCTGTGCTGCCACCTTGCCACTCTCCCTTGCCATGATTCCTGTTTCGATCATCCGGGGGAGAGGCCCGCCTTCAGCCGACTGGCTGTGACCCGCTCCCTGTGAGACGCACTATGTGCATGGTTTGTTCTGGTTCGCAATATGTTCTCTTTTCATCGTCGATGGGTATGACCGAAACTGTCGCACACTCAATTGTGCGGCGCAGTGATCCACGGCCAAGCTCGCGCGTTCAGCCACCATGCCCACAAAAGACAAGCCTCCGGTCCTGACCATCCGCAACGCCAAGGCCGCCGACCTGAAGGCCATCTCGGCCCTGGTGGCCAAGGTCTATAAGGACGAGCCGTCCTATACGCCGGCCATGTTGCGGGGCCAGATATCGGCCTATCCGGACGGCCAGTTCGTGGTCGAATACCAGGGCGACATCGTCGGCTATGCCGCCGGTTTCCGCATCGATGAAAAGACCGCCATGGCCCCGCACACCTGGAGCCAGATCACCGGCAACGGCTATGCGGCGCGGCATGACGCGACGGGCGACTGGTTCTATGGGATGGAGGTCTGTGTCGATCCGTCCCGACGTCGGCTGCGGATCGGGCAAAGGCTGTATGACGCCCGGCGCGGCCTGTGCGAGGCCCAGAACCTGAAGGGGATCGTCTTCGGCGGGCGTATGCCGGGGCTGGGCCGGCGCAAGACCGCCTATCCCGATCCCCGCGCCTATCTGGACGCCGTCACCGCGCGCCAGGTCAAGGATCCGGTCATCGGCTTTCACTTGCGCTCCGGGTTCGAGCCCATGGGGGTTCTGGAGAACTACCTCGTCTCCGACAAGCAGTCGCGCGGCCACGCGGCTCACATGGTCTGGCGCAATCCCTATTATGCCGAGACGCATGGCCGGGGCGCCGCCTTTGCCACCAAGGAGACGGTGCGGATCGCCACGGTCCAGCTGCAGGCGCGGCAGGTCTCCAGCTTCGACGAGTTCATTGTTAACATCGAGTACTTCGTCGATGTGACCGCCGACTATCGCTCGGATTTCGTCGTCTTCCCCGAGCTGTTCACCCTGCAGCTGCTCTCGCTTGAGACCAAGCGCCTGACGCCGCAGGAATCGATCGAGGCCCTGACCCGCTATACCCCCCGCTTCGTCGAGAAGCTGAGGAAGATGGCGGTGGAGTACAACATCAACATCATCGGCGGCTCCCACCCGACCCAGACCGACGACGGCGACATCCAGAATGTCGCCTATGTCTTCCTGCGCGACGGCTCGGTCCATGCCCAGGAGAAGATCCACCCCACCCCAAACGAACGCCACTGGTGGAACATCAGGGGCGGCGACCGGGTCCATGCCATCGACACCGACTGCGGCCCGATCGGGGTGCTGATCTGTTACGATTCCGAGTTCCCGGAACTGGCCCGCCGCATGGTGGACGAAGGCGCCCGCATCCTGTTCGTGCCGTTCTGTACCGACAGCCGCCAGGGCTATCTGCGCGTTCGCTACTGCAGCCAGGCCCGGGCCATCGAGAACCAGTGCTATGTCGCGCTGTCTGGCAATGTCGGCAATCTGCCCAATGTCGAGAACATGGACATCCAATATGCCCAGTCCTGCATCCTGACCCCGTGCGACTTTCCGTTCGCCCGCGACGGCATCGCGGCGGAGGCGTCCGAGAACGTCGAGACGGTCACCGTCGCCGACATCGACCTGTCCGACTTGGCCTGGGCCAAGTCGCAGGGCACGGTGCGCAACCTGCGTGACCGGCGGTTCGACCTCTACAAGACCGTCTGGACCGATATCCAGGACGCCTAGCCGCGCCCCGCCGCCAGGATCGGTCCACCGTTCGGGGACTGGACGAGGACGGCGGTCTTCAGGTCGGCCCGCGACGACGCAGGCAGACGATAGCCGGTGGTGGCACCGCGCCAGTCGCCCAGCCGGACCAGTTCGCGCACCACCGAGGCATGCGGCAGGGTGCGGCCGCCGTTCTCGCCGCGCGCGATGGGCACTTCGATCGGGCCAGGCTCGTAGCGGATCAGCCAGACGTCGGCGCGCGCGCTTGGGGCGGCGCCTCCGGCCAGGCCGACGCCGCCGTTGCGGATAACGACGGCGGGGCCGGTCAAGGGCTGGTGACGGTCGATCAGGGCCTGGATCTGGGCCATGCGCTGGCCGACGACGTGGCGGCGGCCATCGACCACGACCTGGGGCGTCCAGACGTTGTCAGTGCCCAGGCCGCGCTGATAGTCGCGCTGGCGGCGGGTGTAGGCGTCGTGGCCGAAAGTGTCCTTCCAGCCGAGCTGGTCCCAGTAGGTCACGCCCCAGCTCAGGGTCAGCAGGTCGGGTCGCGACGACAGGGCCAGCAGATTGGCGTTGGCGGGCGGGCAGGACGAACAGCCCTGGCTGGTGAACAGTTCCACCACGGTCAGGTCGGGCGCGGCGGTCGCCGGGGCCGCACGCTGGGCCGGGGCGACTCCCGCGAGGGCGGACAGGGCGGCGATCAGGATCAGACGACGGGTCATGACAGGCTCCGGGGGCGTGTCCGGGCTTCGTCGCCTGATCCCCAAGCGTTACGTCACCGACCCGTCGCGGGCGGCCATGGGCTCCGCGACCCGTGCCGATAGGGCGACACCTCCGGCCAGGATCAGGCAGGCCGCCGCCCCGGCCAGAAGCGGTCTGGGCGCGCGAGGGGCCAGCGGCAGCAGCAGGGTCAGGATCAGCAGCACCAGCAGCATCAGCGCGCCGGGCAGGTCCATGCCCACCGCCAGGAAGAAGAAATGCGCCAGCCCGGTCAGCCAGGCTGCGACCAGCACGGTGGCGAGGGCGGCAGGCAGCAGGGCCCAGGGTCGTTCCAGTCGCGGATCGAGCGCGGAGGTCAAGGCCGCGACGGCGGCGGCCACCAGCCCGGTCCAGACGAACAGATAGGCGGCGGGCGGGGCGACGGCCTGGGCCGCAATCGCCAGGACGAAGACCAGGGCGATCAGCCCCAGCCAGGCGGCCCAGAGCGCGCGCGCCTCTCCGCCGCGCCACAGCGACAGGCCGATCGCCACGATCGCCGCGCCGATCAGGACGACGTCGATCCCGCCCAGGACCAGACCCAGAAGCATCAGGACGCCGATGCCTATGGCCGGAAGCCGGGCCCCGATCGCGCTCCGACCGGCGACCGTCAGCAGCACCAGGCCGAGGATCGCCAGACCGGTCGCCGCCTCCATCCACGGCAGGCGGGCGAGCAATGTGTAATAGGCCTCGGCCCAGCTGGCGCGGGCGGCGGGCGGGCCGGCCAGCAACCGCACGACCTGCAGAACGACCAGCCCGGTTGCGATCAGCCAGACACCGCCGAGGACACCGCGTCCGAGATCGATCACGCCCGAGGCGCGCGCAAGACCTGCCCGCCGAGTCGCGAAACCGAACAGCACGACGGCGAGGCCGATCAGGAACCACCCCATTTCCGGCGCATGCTGGATCACGACCCGACCCAGCACATCGGCATAGACCCGGTCGGGTCCGGTTCCGGGCAGGGCCTCGACCCGCACCAGACGGTCGGTCACCTCCAGCGCCTGGGAGCCGATGTGCTGGACCGAGCCGACGTCAAGGGCCTCCGGCGTGCTCTCGGGCGTGTGATAGTGCGACGGCCGCCCGACGAAGGCGAAATTGACGCCGCCGATGCCGCGGTCGCGCGGGATGGTGAAGTCGGTTCCGTTGGGCATCTGGCCATAGATGAAGCCGGCCAGGGAGCTGGCGGTCGTACCGCCGTCGGCACCGGGCGCGGTCTGGCCGAAAAGCTGGATCGTGGGGGTGTTGCCGATGCCGGTCTCGAACATGCTGGCCCGGCCGCCGCCGCCGCGCGCCTCCAGGTTCACGATCATGCCAATGCGGTCACGCCACGGATGTTCGGCAAAGAAGACCCTCGCCCCGTCCAGGTTCAGTTCCTCCGCATCGGTGAACAGCACGACCAGGTCGCGCTCGATCGACCCCCGCGCCTGGATGGCCCGCACGGCCTCCAGGATGGCCGCGACGCCGGTGGAATCGTCGGCCGCGCCCGGCGAGACCCAAGTGGTGTCGTAGTGGGCCATCATCATTACGGCGGGCTGGGCGGGATCGCGGCCCGGCAGGCGCGCGAAGATATTGGTGACCTGAAGCGTGGGCGGCACCGGTGCGCTGCTCCACTGGCCCAGGCGCTCGACCGCCTCGGGCGACAGGGCCCCGGTCTGGGTCGTGGTCTCCAGCCCCATCGCGGACAGCCGGTCGATCAGGACCTGACGCACCCGCGCATGTTCCGGCGTGCCGATCGCATGGGGCCGCTGGGCGATCTCGCGGATATCGACCATGGCCCGCTCGGCCGAGAAGGCGGTGGCCGGCGCATCGGCCGGACGCGGCGCCGGCACCTGCAGCGACCAAACCCCGATCGCCAGTGCCAGGACCAGCGATCCCACGAACAGAGCCAGCCGCATGATTGGTCCCCCGACCTCACGAAGCCTTGACCCTAGGATGGGCCGGGCGGGCTGTCGATGTCGGAACCGTGCCGGATGCGAGGGGTTGGCCATTCATCGTCAAATCAAGGAGATGCGCCATGACCGACCCTCGCCCTCAGGATGGCACCTCGTCCGATCCGACGCCCGATGCCGGCCCGACCCATGATGTCGTCACGCCTCCGAACCCGCCTGGCAAGGCCCCGACAGGTCCGGCCACGGGTGGCGATGGCGCGGAAGGTGCCGGTGGCCCGGACGGCTTTGGAACCGGAACCTAGGCGGCGCGGCTGAGCGCGGCGGGGCTCTTGACGAACAGGCCCTTGCGGCCGTTCACGGGACGGAAGGCGACGGTATCGCCGTCCAGCCTTTCGTCCGGGCCCAGGAACAGGACGCCGTCATCGACCAGACGGCGTTCCAGCCCGTCTATGACCTGGCCGCGCCGAGCCGGCTCCATGTCGGTCAGGACGTGGCGGCAGAAGATGACATCGACCCGGGCCGCCTCATTGACGTCGTCCAGCAGATTCGCGCGGGCGAAGCGCACGACGGCTTTCAGCTCGGGCCGCGCCATCCATTCGTCCTCATGCGGCTGGAACCAGCGAAGCATGGCGGCGGCGCTGAGCCCACGTTGAATCTCAAACCCGTTGTAGAGCCCCGCCCGCGCCCGATCGATCGCGCGCTGCGACAGGTCGGTGGCCACGATCTCGATATTGGCGCCCTGATCCAGCGCGCCCATGGCCAGGGAATAGGTCTCCTGGCCAGTCGAACAGCCGGCCGACCAGACCCGGACATGGCCGCCGGGCCGGGCCCGCGCGATGGCCGGCAGAAGTTCAGCGGCGAAGGTGCGGAACGGCGCGCGGTCGCGGTGGAACCAGGTCTCCGGGTTCAGCATCGCCTCGATCACCGCCCAGGCCAGCGACGCCACCGGCTTGACCCACAGGGCGGCCAGCAGGTCCTCGACGCTGTCGAATCCCTCGCGGCGCGCGACCGGCCCCAGCCGGTGCTCGGCCAGATGCATCCGGTCCCGCGTCAGGCGGAAACCCGCGCGGGAGGCCAGAAGCGTCTGAAGGCGTTCAAAGTCGTCCTGGGTCATCGGCGGCTCAGACGGCTCCGACCTCGGCCAGTTTGGACGACAGGATCTCCCCGTCGAACGGCTTCATGACGTATTCGTCGGCCCCGGCCGACAGGGCCTCGGCGATCCGCTCGGGTCCGGTCTCGATGGTGCAGAACAGCACCTTGGGCGACAGGCCACCGGGGTGTTCGCGCAGGCGCTTCACAAAGGTCATTCCGTCCATCACCGGCATGTTCCAGTCCAGCAATACGACGTCGGGCATGGCCGAGACGCAATAGGTCAGGGCCTCGGCACCATCCGCGGCCTCATCGACCTCGAAACCGAGGCCCTCGACGATGCGGCGCGACACCTTGCGGATGATACGGCTGTCGTCGACGATCAGACAGGTGCGGACGTCCAAGTTTGATCCCCCCAAGCGGATGCGTGGCCGGTCCACTGCCGACCCTCGTGCCTATTTTCGGTGACGGTCGGTTAACGGGCCGTTCGAAAATCGTCTTAAGCGGGCATGCGGGCGACGATTTCCACAAGGCCTTCTTCGCAACTGAACTTGAGTATACCACCGCTCTGCGAAACCGTCAGCCACAGCCAGTAGGGCTGGATCCACTGACCGGGCAGGCCCTCGGCCAGCCGCCGCCCCGACAGGCCGATGACCGCCTCGGGCTTGAGCCGGGCGCGCGCCCCCTCGGCCCGGCCGGTCAGGACCAGGGTGTCTCCCTCGCGCTCGGCCGCGATCGTGGCCGTGCCGCCGGTCGGCAGGGCCAGGGCCGTCAGATAGGCCAGATTTGTCAGGGCCCGCGCCGCCGGCTTGCTGAAATCGGCCTCCAACACTCGCCAGTCCAACTGGGCCCGCCCGCCCTCGACCATGCCCGCGACCAGCCGGTGCAGTTCCTCGCCGGTGAACCGCTCGGCACTGGTCGCCGCCCCGAAGGCCACGCGGCAGAAATGGACGAGAGCCGCCAGCTTGGTCGCGCTCTGCTGGATCAGGCCTTGCGCGTCCTCGCGCATGTCCTGGGCCGTCGGGTCGTTCAGCAGGTCCAGACCCGACAGGATCGCGCCGGACGGGCTGACGAAATCGTGGCACAGCTTGGCCGCGATATGGGTGGCCAGTTCGACGGCGTCGACGGGCGTGTCGTCTGCGGACGGGGCGATCGGGTCGGACAGGGTCATGGGTCTCGGGGCGCTGAAACGGGTGCTTGGCAAACTGGGATGATTTGCCGGTTCTTGAAACCTCGGCCATGCGCTAATCAGCCCCGATGACCGACCGACTGATGCACGACCTGGCTTCCGGCAAGCTGGAGGAGGCCCTGGCCGAGGTGGCCGAGGCCGCCGCCCGGGTGATCCTGCCCTATTGGCGCTCCGGCACCGTGGCCACGGCCAAGGCCGACGCCAGCCCCGTCACCCAGGCCGACCAGGAGGCCGAGACCCTGATCATGTCGCTGCTGACGGGACTGTATCCCGACGTGCCCGCCGTGGCCGAGGAGGCGGTCGAGACGTATGGTGTGCCCGCCCTGCCGTCCGGCCCCTATTGGCTGATCGACCCGCTGGACGGCACGCGCGGCTTCATCGCGGGCAAGGAGAGTTTCACCGTCAACATCGCCCTGATCGACGGCGACCGGCCCGTGGCGGGCGTCATCTCGACCCCGGCGACGGGGCTGACCTGGCGCTCGGGCCATGTGGACGGCCGCCGCGCGGCTTTCCGCCGCCGGTTCGGCGAGGCCTGGGCCGAAATCCGAGTGCGTGACCGCCCCGCGCTGGGCACCGCCCTGCTCAGTCATTCGCTCAGCGACGAGGAGGCCGTGCGCCTGGCCTCCCGCCACGGGTGCGAGCGGTGGGAGGGAATGGATTCGTCCCTGAAATTCTGCCTGATCGCCGAGGGCCGGTTCGACGCCTATCCCCGCATCGGCCCCACCCGCGAATGGGACACGGCCGCCGGGCAGGCCATTTTGGAGGCGGCCGGCGGGCGGGTTCTCGCCGAGAACGGTCAGCCGCTGGCCTATGGCAAGCCGGACTTCCTGAACGCAGGGTTCGTCGCCCTCGGCGGTTAGGTTCAGGCACGACCGCCTCGGTTAAAGGCGTTCATTTTCAATATTTTCCGCTCATCCCGGCGAAAGCCGGGACCCAGTGCCTTTGCTGAACCACAGTACGCTGGACGACCCTCGCTGCGCGTCTTTCAGAATGCACCGCCCAAAGCACTGGGTCCCGGCTTTCGCCGGGATGAGCGGAGATTGATGAGGGGCTAGGCCGGCTGGCGCAGGGTGGTCAGCAGGTCGCGCGCGTTCTGGGCCAGCATCGGGACGCCCTGTTCGCGCGCCGTGATCTCGGCCTCGACCAGGGCCATGTGTAGGTCTCGCGCGCCCGACCCCGGCGCGATCGAGGCCAGCGCCAGAACCACCCGGGCCAGGGCGATCTGATCGACCGCCCAGTCCAGCGGACTGCCGCCCCGCGACAGGCGCCGATGCAACTCCGCCTCCAGCCGGGACAGGGCCACCACATCATGCAGCGACAGCGCGATGCCCACGGCGCGGGCCACGGCGACCTCGCGGGCCACGGCCCCCAGCACCAGGCCGTTGCGGTCGGCCAGGGCCACGGCCTTGCCGATGGCGTCGCGGTCCGCCCCGGCGGCGGTCGTGCCGCGCGCGACCTGGACCGCGACCCAGTCCAGCGGGCTGTGGTCGGGGGTGAACTGTTCGGCGGCGGCCTCGAACAGGATGCGGCCCTGTTCGGCGGCTTCGCGGTTGTCGGCCAAAGCGGCCAGGGCACACAGGCCCGCGGCGCACAGGGTCAGGGCCCGCGCCCGCGTCACCGGCCGATAGTCCGGCGAGGCCGTGGCCACGAGGGCCTGGAGCGCCCGCCCGGCCTCATCCAGTCGGGCGGGGTCACGCCGCTGGATGCCCAGGTCGAGCGCCAGGGCCGCGCGTTCCAGCGCCAGGGCGTCCCGCTCCGGGTCCGACGCGCGGCGTTGCGCGGCCATCGCGGCGTCAAGGCCACGCAGCGCCCCGTCGATGGCCGAGGCGTCCTCGCCGAGCCGGGCCTGACGGGCGTGGATGCGGGCCACGGTCGCTACGAGGGCGCAGGCCGCGTCCTGTCTGGACGGGCGCGGGTCGAGCGGCAGGCAGGCCAGCGCCGCGTCGAGATGATGCGCCCCCCCGAACAGATCGAACCGCAGCATCAAGGCCTCGGCCGCGGCCAGGGCCGCGCGGGAAGCCGCGTCGCCAGACCGGGCGGTTCTCCGCGACTCCTCGGCCATCGCCACGGCCTTGGCCAGGCTGGTCGGATCCCCCGACCGCCGCGCATGCTCGCGCCACAGGGCCGAGGCGCGGCGCGCGGCGCGGCTCGGATCGGGACAGCTGACCCGTCCCGCGTCGGTCGTCTGGTCCCGTGCCTCGACGGCCAGCAGGTCGACCCCGATCAGCTCCAGCCACGACAGGTCCTCGCTCTCGCGCGCTTGGACGAACAGCTTTCTGAGGTCGCGACCGAATTCGAACATGGGCCTCGTCTGCACCTGAAATCCCGGATCGGGATCGATCCTCGATCCGAGCCGTCATCTTGCAAACGCGACGCCGCCCCGGCGGTTCGCCTTGGCCGTGCGGGAAACGCTCAGTTCAGGTCCGGTGTCCGCCGGCGGCAACTCTGGAGCTCGGTCCGCGCCTCGGGATTACCGACCGCCAGCTGCCGCACGGCCAGGATTCGGGCGCGCGTCTGGTCGGCATCGGCCAGGTCGGCCGGCCGGCCCGCGATACTGGCCGCCTGGGCCGCGCTGAGCGACCAGTAGAGCGCCGCGTCGGACAAAGCCCGCCCCTCGGCCGTCTCGCCGCCCTCCAGTTCCGACGCCGCCTGGGCCAGGCCGGCGCACCGCACCACCTCGGCATAGGGGATGACGCGCGGCTGGATGCGCTGCGGCGGAGACACCTCCTGCCACGCGAAGGCCGTCGCCAACATCAGCGATACGATCGCCACCAACGAAACCTCATGCTCACGGTCTGCGCCGCCTGAGGCGACAGAACCACGTCACGCGCGACGGCGAAAGCCGCAATTCGACTACGCCTCGTCGTCGTCGCGCGGCGGCACATAGCGGCCCGGATCGTCGGCGGCGAACCGGGCTTCGGGCGGCAGGTCCTCGGCAGCGCAGGGGGCCCAGCGGTCCTCGCGTCCCAGGGCCTCCTCGCCAAGGCGAGTCCGGGTGATCAGCCCGCCTTCCGGCGCGATTTCGTAGTTGACGATGTTGGGCGGGCCGTCGTTGCCCAGCTCGGTCCGGCAGGCCTGGCGTTCTTCCCACATGGTGTCGCCGAGCTGCTGGATCGTCGACGGATCGCAGCCACCGAAATCGATGGTGAAGGCGATGGCTGACAGCCAGGCCAGGTCGCCGTCGCCCGGCCACACGGAGTCACACGCCTTGCCGTCTCGGACATAATAGCCCAGCGGCAGCGGGGGCAGGGCCGACATGGGCGCGCTGGTGTCAGCGACCGAGGCGGTCACGGTCGCGTTCGCGTCCACTTCCGTATCGTCCTCGGCGGACACGTCGGCCTCGGCGATGTCGGTCGGCGCTTCCGGTTCGACCGGCTCTTGCGGCGCGGCCTCGACCTCGGACGGCTCGACGTCGCCCAGCTGGTTCAGCAGGTCGGTCACCGCGTCGCCACTGGACGACCTCGGCCGTGCCTGCGGAGCGGCCAAGGGTGCCGTCGGCGGCGCGCTACCCATGCGACTGTCGCCCGGCCCGCTGTTCAGCGACTGGGTCGCGGCGCGCGCCCGCGCCTGGGCCGGCGTCTCCTGCGCCGCCACCGTGCCGGCGAGCCCCAGCCCGACCGCCAAGGCGACCCCGGCCACACTCGAAAGAGAAGCTGCGCGTTTCATGAGAGGGAGGTGCCCATGGCTATGCGACCGAACAAAGACCTTTCCGCGCCCGTCAGACGGCGCGGCCCCGATCAAACGACCGAGACTGGGCTTTGTTGCGCTACGACAGACCTCATCCCCGTTCCCTGGTCTTGCTGAACCGGACTTTGGGGAATCGTTCGCCGACATAGCCGGTTTCCCAGCTCGACTTGGCCAGGAACACCGGGGCCTGGTCGATGTCGCGGGCCATCTGGCCCCGGTACTTGCTCATGAAGTCCTCGACATCGGCTTCGCCCGCCGCCTCGGCCGGCAGGACCCAGCGCGCCTCGGCATAGGGCGACGGCTCGAAGATCACCTCCAACCCGTATTCCTCGCCCAGCCGGTCGGCCATCACCTCGAACTGCAGTTGGCCGACGGCGCCGACGATGAAGTCGGCCCCGATCTCGGGCCGGAACAGCTGTGTCACCCCCTCCTCGGCCAGGCCGTCGAGCGCCTTCTTCAGATGCTTGGCCTTAAGGGGATCCCTGACCCGCACCCGCTGCAGGATTTCCGGCGCGAAATTCGGCAGGCCCGCGAACCGGATCATCCCGCTCTCCGACAGACTGTCCCCGACCCGCAGCACGCCGTGATTGGGGATGCCGATCACATCGCCGGCAAAGGCGTCATCGGCCAGTTCCCGGTCGGAGGCGAAGAACATGATCGGCGCATTGACCGACAGCGCCTTGCCCGTGTTCTGGACCTTCAGCTTCATGCCGCGCTTGAAGCTGCCGGAGGCCATGCGGAACATGGCGATCCGGTCGCGATGGTTGGGATCCATATTGGCCTGGACCTTGAACACGAAGCCGGAGACCTCGGCCGAGCCGGGTTCGACGACGGCATCCACCGGCGCGGGCGCGTTGCGGGTCTCGGGCGGCGCGGCCTTCTGGGCCTTCATGACCTTGGGCGCGGGAGCCCAGTCCCCGATCGCCTTCAGCAGCTCGTCGATCCCGAAATGGCGCAGGGCCGAGCCCCACAGCACCGGCGTTAGATGCCCTTCCAGGAAAGACTGCCGGTCGAACGCCGGATAACCGCCCTCGACCAGTTCCAGCGCCTCGGTCAGCGCCTCCTGCTCCCCGGCCTCGAAATACCGCCCGGCCTCGGCCAGAGGCAGGCCCTCGGGATGCCCCTCGTCCTCGGTCGCTCCGGGCACCTTGCGCGCATAGGGCTGGAACCGGCCGGTGCCCAGCTCGACCATGCCGCGCAGGCGATTGCCGCTCTCCGCCGGCCACCAGATCGGCGCGGGGTCCAGCTGCAGCCGGCTGGCGATGTCGTCCAGGAGGGTCATCGGGTCCTGGGCCTCGCGGTCCAGCTTGTTGATGAAGGTGATGATAGGGATGTCCCGCAGCCGGCACACCTCGAACAGTTTCAGCGTCTGGGGCTCGATGCCCTTGGCCGCATCCAGCACCATGATGGCGCAGTCGGCGGCCGTCAGCGTGCGATAGGTGTCCTCCGAAAAATCCTCGTGCCCCGGCGTGTCCAAGAGGTTGAACATCTTGCCGTCGTGCTCGAACGTCATCACCGACGCCGAGACCGAGATGCCCCGCTCCTTCTCGATCTTCATCCAGTCCGAGCGCGTGCGCCGGTTCTCGCCGCGCGCCCGCACCGCCCCGGCCGCCCGGATCGCCCCGCCGGACAACAGGATGTGCTCGGTCAGGGTGGTCTTGCCCGCGTCGGGGTGGGCGATGATGGCGAAGGTCCGCCTACGGGCGGCCTCGTCGGCGAGGGTCAGCTTGGACATTTGAATTCCGTGAAGCCGGCGCACCTAGCGCGGACGCGGCCTGGAGTCACCAGAAGCGATATCGTGAATGTCACTAGCGCCACGAAAGCGGATTGACTCAACGACTGCCGCGCATCAACCTATGCTCGCATCGCGTTGGGGGACACGACTTTTATGGACGTTGCCTTGCTAGTGTTGCAGTGGCCGCCATTCTCGGCAGTTGCTCTTCGCCTGTGAGCCGGGTCCAAATCCCTGCTGAGGTCATGGGCGCGCTTTCGGCAGAGTCCGGGCCGTTGCAGATCCGCGGAGTGGCCGGCGCGCCGGACGGACGCGTCTATGTCTCGATCTGCCGAGAAGGCCGATGCGAAGTGCATGTGGCGGGCGAGAGTGGCACGACCGAACCGGTGCTGGCCGATCCTGAATGGGACTACAAATGGGTCGCAGCCCGGCCGGATGCCGAGGGCATCCTGGCCGTGCGCTTAAGGGCAGGCTCCGACTATCGAGCGAACGAAGTCAGCGAGATCGTGGAGCGCGATTCGAGCGGAGCGGTCCAGGTTCTGCGAACGGAGCCGGGCCGCATCACCTCGCTGCAGGCATTCGAGCAGGGAGCTTACGCCTATTTCGTATCCGTCGGGCTGGAACCGGTCCTCGGATGCACACGCAACTGTCGCTATATGCCGACAGCGCTGAAGATGATTCTTGTCGGCAGCGATTGAGAGTTGAAGGCAACTGTTGAGGATGTAGTCAACGGCCTGGAAGGACAAGCCTTCTGGCCTTGGAAGTCGAAGGAATGGCTCGGTTTATTATTTAACACAGCTAGGTCCGACCGACATAGAATGGTCGTTACGTTTCGCGGCGGAAGTGTGAAATTATTTAAATACCCCTCTTATGAGACCCTTTCCTCATCTGCCGATGTTGGTTCCTGGCCCTCTGATGAATCGGCACTGAGGCGATTCAATATGATTGCCGAACCATTTGAGCGTTTGCCTGTGACCCCGTCACGTTCAACCATTAGCTTTCCATCGCCAGAGAATGGCATTCTAGTCCAACCAGAACCAGGTCGAAATCTAAGCGCAATCGTTGCGACAAGAGTAATTCGAACATTGGATGGTTGGATGACCACCAGTGTCTCAAAATATCGCGTCAAATCTTAACGGCACCCGCTGCAGGCTAGCTACGAGGATTGCACAATGCCTATTCCTCTTCCTCCGTACGGAAACTTTGGCGGAAATGGCGAACGAGACGCATGGTATTAGGTCGACCTGTATGCGGACACCTTAGGCGTTCCTAGACCCCCTCGGGGTATCGAAAGCTTGGCGTTTGCGGAAGATGCGATCCGATTTTTCGACCGACTGCCCGTAGACGAATTTGATCGCGCCTACTTCCTGCACGACATCGGCTGCATTCCAGCAGATATGCTCAATAACATTCTCAATCATATTGAGATGGGCGCGCACATCTGGGAAGCTCTGCTATCAGGAGTCGTATCAGACCAATCTTTACCACATCTTCTACGGCCCGGCTTCGGCCATATTCATGCTGACTGCCGGCGTCGCCTTTGAGGTCGCCAGGGAGGCGTTCGACCTTGTTTCGGGTTTCGTCGGCGATGCCGTCGATGCGTTCGGCGATCTGATTTACGACGCAGGAAATTTCTTCAATGATTTCGGAAACGCGGTCGGCGGTTTCCTAAGCGGCGTCGGCGACTTCATGGGTGATGTGCTTGATGGGATCAACAATCTGATCTTCGAGTTCGGTGAACACCTTAACAACCTGATCGACCAACTTCGCAGACTGCTCGGTGATTCCGATACCGTGAACGGGCGATCCGCTTACCATGACGACGATGCCGTAGCCGCCGCCATCGACCTGTCCGTCGAGCAGCAGGACAAGGGTGACACATCCGAACCTGACGCCGTCGGCGCCGACGCCGAAGTGGTCCTCATCGCCACCCAGATCGAACCCCTTCTGGTTTCAGGGCCTAGGATTCTCGACGATCTCGCGCGACAGCACGACGAGGCCTTCATCCTGACCGCCTCCTTCCCCGATGCGGCGCATCCGTCGATGCCGACCGACGCTTTGCGCGCCAGGGATGGCGCCACGATGCCGGTTCTCCTCATACCCGACGATGCGTTCGTGGTGCCCTTGTCTTGGAACGACCATGTTGCCACGCCGGCCTCGATCCAGACCGTTATCGCCGCCTTGGGCTCGAGCGACATGTCGGATTCTCAGCCGACGGTCCGTGAATATCCATGGTCGGAGTCATTCGAAGAAGCCACCGATTGCGCGACTTTGGCCGAGATGGACTGGCTCATCTAGTCGCCACCACGCTCGAGACTTCGTCGATAGTGAGTGGCCAAAGCCGGCTTATGGGTTCATGCTACCGTCACGAGACGTCCGGCCACGTCGTCGGGCGCCGCATGTGGAAACGCGAGGAACCCCGATGGCCGTCACCCATCCCTATGGCTCGAAAACCGCCCGCCAGACCGGCAAGCCGATGCATCCCGCCGTGGGACTGATCGGCGGCTTCGGTTTCATCGTGGGCATGGCCCTGGCCGTGCATTTCATTTTCAGCGCGGTGGTCTGACGCCGGTCAGGCGGCGAGACGCCCCCACACCACCTGGTCGGCGGCGACGGCGTCCAGCTTGCCCTTGCCATCGCGGGCCTTGAGCTGGCGCATGACGGGCTGGGGCAGGGCACAGAACTGCGGCTCGACCAGATCGGGCGAACAGTCGGCGGCCGGCGCGGCGAACAGGGCGGCGTTGACGTCCGGGCTGCGGCTGGCGATCAGCCAGGCCAGGCGGCGGGCCCGCACCGGGTCGTTGCGGTGCATCAGCGGATCTTCGGCGAACATCTCGCAGCCTAGTTCCACCACATAGTCCAGGCCCAGTTTCTCGAAACGACGCGCGTCATGGGCCGGGACCGGGCAGGTCTCGTCCAGATCGAACACGACGTCATTGAGCAGAAACAGCATGGGGGACACTCGACCGGCGCCGGGCTTCTCCCGACGACGACGACCCTAGGGCCGTCTCGCTTGCGGTCCGGTTCACGAACGCGGTTAAGGATTTGCGACCGGGGTGGCGGCGATGCGACAGCGACCAAGCGGGCTCGTAGACCTAAGCGGACGCTGCGAACGACCGCTAGGGGTGGTTAGCGGACCTGTCGGTCGGGACAACGCCCGGCTGGCCTCAAGCGGATATTCTTCGCCGTTAGGGCGACCCGCTTCCCTCCGTCCTCGGTCGAGATTGTCGCCGATCCAGAGAAAGTCGCGGGCACTCCACCGCTGCCATCAGTTTCAATCCGAGCGTCGTGGTGGACAAATCCATAGAGCGTAACGAGAGCAAAATCCTGCAACTCGGGCGGGCTGCTCTCTGGAAGCCAAGTGATCCCATGGCTGCCTTCACCTTCCAAAACCCCTTCTGGCGTCAGGCTTCCACCTGCCTTGATCCTCCAACCGGACGGGACCTCACAAACTGCATGAAACATCACGCCCCATGTTGCGACCGAGAAAGCCTCGATGCTTTCTCCAGCCTGCAATGGAACGTCCACGAGCGAGACGAGGTAGGTTTCTGGCCGGTCCTCTTGCACTGGAGCGGAAGCCAACAAGATCAGCGAAATCAGCAAGATCATTCAATCATCATCAGCCTGCTGCCCAACATCCGCAATGGGTCGCTAACGGTCATCGGCATTTCGCGCAAAGCCGTCGCGTCTCCTTAATGCGGCGCGACCCTCAATCCTGCACCGTCTCCGTCAGGAAATGGCGGCCCTGACGATCCTCGATCTCGACCACCCACAGGTCGCGGTCGTATCCCCTCTGCCGCTCGACATAGGCGTCCAGCTCGCTCTCGAATTCACTGGAGACCGGCTGCATCCACAGACGGTCACCCTCCGGGCCGAACGCCTCGGAATACAGCCGGGCCTGGCGGGTCGCGCTGTCATAGACCTTGACGATCACGCTGCCGGCGCGGGCGTCGCCGCGGCGCACGACGACCGCATTGGCCCCCGCCAGCTCGGCGCGGCGGATCAGGGCGGAGACCCAGACGTCGCTGGCGATAATCAAGTTTCGGTAACCTTGCCTGGAAACGGGCCCTGAACGTCGTGTCGCTAAGGGTCGGGGCATGAGGATAGGCTCTTTCGCCCGCCGGACCACCCCGGTTCTGATCGCCGCGACCCTGATCGCGGCCGCGCCGTCGGCCTGGGCCGAGGCGACCGACGCCTATTATGAGCGCACCCTTGTGCTGGCCGCCCATGACCGCTGCGACCTGTTCGAGCCGGGCCTGGTGCGGGCGCTGGACGCCGCGAGGCTGTCGGCCAGGGGTTCGGCCCTGCGTGCCGGGGCCGAGGCGCGCGACCTGCGTCTGGCCGGCCACCGGGCGCGGACGCGGGCGGCGACCCTGGCCTGTGGCGACGGCGATCTTTCGCTGGTCCGGGCCCGGGTCACCGAGGCCTTCGCCGGCTGGGCCCGGATGGCGCGGATGACCTTCGCCGGCGGCAAGGCCGGTTGGGCCGCCGACCGCACGGTCCAGACCCATGATACCTGGCGACTGGCTCAGACCTCAGCCACCGGCGGCTCGCCCGTGACGTTCGGTGTCGCCGCCGATGCCGATGGCGTCGAGCGCGTTCAGGGCGTCGTCTCTTTCGTTGGCCGGCCACGGCCATACGCCGCGCGGATCGTGATGCGCGATGCCGAACGCGCCCGCCATGCTGTGCCCGGCAAACTTCCCGACCCGGTCCAGCGCCGCGCCTTCTGGGCCAGCCGCAACGACACGGCCGCGCCCGCGCTCCTAGCCCGCGACCGCAAGGCCGGCGACGCCTGGACCTTCCCCACTGAGACCCTGGACGCCCTGGCTCGGCTGGACCCGCGCGAGCCGTTCGTGATCGAATATCTGTTTCGCGACGACAGCGTGGCCAAGGCCGAGTTCGAGGCCGGAGACATCGCCGCCGCCCGCGCCTTCATGGCCATGGGACCGATCAGGCCGGGGTCGCGGCCGATCTGATCGGGATGATCTCAGCCCCGCCCTCGGGCAGGGCCTCGCGTTCGACCGCCAGCACGGGCAGCCTCACCGTTACCGCCGTGCCCGATCCGACGGTGGACTCCATCGTCATCGACCCGCCGTGCAGTTCCGCCAGGGACCGCACCAGCGCCAGCCCCAGCCCCGTCCCCAGCGCCCGCTGATCCGCCCCGCCCGCCTGTTCGAACGGCCGCCCCAGCCGCCGCAGGTCCGCCGCCGCGATGCCCACCCCGGTATCGGCCACGACCAGCTCCAGATGATCCGCCACCGCCTCCAGCGTCGCCGTCACCACGCCCCCCGACGGCGTGAACTTGATCGCATTGGACAGCAGGTTCAGCGTGATCTGCTTCAGCGCCCGCTGGTCCGCCCGCACCTCCAGCGCCTCGCCCGGCAGCATGCCCGACAGGGTCACCCCCTTCTCGGTCGCCTGGACCCGGACCAGGGCGATGGCGGACGACACCACGTCGCGGGCATCGAACGGCTCCAGCGACAGTTCGTATCGCTCGGCCTCGATCTTGGACACGTCAAGCACGTCATTGATCAGGGCCAGCAGATGCCCGCCCGCCTCATGGATCGATTGGGCATAGTCGGCGTACCGCTCCGGCAAGGGCCCGAAGATGCGCTGCCGCATCATGTCGGAAAACCCGATCACCGCGTTCAGCGGCGTCCGCAGTTCATGCGACATATGGGCCAGGAACCGGCTCTTGCCGGCGTTCTGGGCCTCGGCCTCGGCCCGGGCGGCCTCCAGCGCCATCTCGCGCCCGTGTCGGGTGGTGGCGTCCAGGCACAGGGCGGCGATCCGCACCGTCCCCTCTCCCACATCGACGCGGCGCAGGATCAGGTCGATGCGCCGGTCCAGCGCCAGCCGGGGCGTGACCGTGATCCGGCGGGTGTGGTGGCTCAGCGCGGCCTCGATGGCCGATAACAGCTGCGGCCGGTCCGGAGCATGGACGGCGGCGACCAGCCCCTCGGTCGACAGCACGTCCAGCGGCAGGGCGGCGGGCGCGACGCCGTAAGCCTCGGCCACCCGGCCGGACGGTTCCAGCACCAGGGTCAGGGCCGGTTGCCGCGACAGCAGGGCGCGGGTGCTGGCGCCGGTGGCCTCGATCCGGTCGGCCCGCCGCTCGCGATGCCGCCCGACCAACCCGACCGCCAGAGTCACGGCCACGGCGCACAGCACGCCCGAAACCGTGGCCAGCATCGGCTGCGGCGCCCCGATCCCGGCCATCGACAGCGACGCCATCCCCGCCACGGCGGCGACCGCCGACCCCAGCGCTCCGGCCCGTGCCAGATGCCGCCCCAGCAACACCCCCGCCGCCAGCGGCAGGAAGACGAAACCGGCCAGCGGCCCGGCCAGCCCGCCGCTGAGCGCCGACCCGGCCACGGCCATCAGGCTCCAGAGGCCCAGCAGCAGCACCCGCTCGCGCCAGCCGTCGCGAACCAGCAGCCCCAGCCCCACCAGCCCCGGCACAAGCAGGGCCAGGATGGCGAACACCGTCGGCCCCTCCAGCGTCGCCGCCGCGATGCTGATCGCCATGACCAGCAAGGCCATGGCCGCGGCCCAGCCGGCATGCCACGCCGCCACCTGGGGCAGGCTGGGGCCGGGCGGCGAGGACGGAAGGGCTTGGGTCAATCGGGCTTCCGCATCGGGTGGACGGACGGATTCGGCAGTCTAGGCAGGCCGATCCGGCATCGCGAGGGCGCTCCCGTGGCAGGCGACTGATTGCAAGGCCGATCGCTGGGGACGGATGGCCGCCGACCGGGGACGATCGGCCCCGTTGTCCTTAACCGGGCCCGGGCCTAATCAGGCGCCATGACCGACCCCCGCCCCGGCATCGACGCGACCTTGGCCGAGCTGATCGACGATTTCGACCTGCTGGAAGACTGGGAACAGCGCATCGAATACGTCATCGACCTGGGCCGTGCTCTGGAGCCCCTGTCCGACGCCGACCGGATCGACGCCAACAAGGTGCCGGGCTGCGCGGCCCAGGTCTGGCTGGCGACCGAACGCTCGGGTGACGGCCGGCTGCGGTTCCGCGCGGACTCCGACAGCGCCATCTCAAAGGGCAACGTCGCCCTGCTGCTGAAGCTGTTTTCCGATCGCACGCCCGCCGAGATCCTCGACCTGGACGCCAAGGCTGCCTTGGACCGCCTCGGCTTGCCCCAGGCCCTGAGCCGCCAACGCGCCAACGGCCTCAACGCCATGGTCGGCCGCATCCGCGAAGAGGCCTTGAGCGCCTGACAGGAAAAAGGCCCGCCCGGATCGACCGGGCGGGCCTCGTTCTCATCAGCCCTGGGCGGCGTAGCCCTTGCCACCGTTGGACGGACGACGGCGGCGTGGGCGGCGCTTCAGTTCGCCGACCGGCTTGGGTTCGTTCCCAGCCGGGGCCGAGGTGTGGCGCGGGTCGTTGTGGGCGTTGCGCGGCCGCTCGCGGGCCATCGGGTCGAAGGCGCGTTCCGGCGTCGGGCGGGCGTCGCGGGCCCCGCCCTTGCGGACGCGGTGCGGTTGCCCGCCGCCTTCCAGCTTGATCCCGTCGCGGCGCGGGTTGCGGCGGCCTTCGCCCCGCGGGCGTTCGTCACGCTCCGGCAGGGTCGCCTTCTTGCCGACGCCCGAGGCCATGATCGACTGGTCCAGCAGGCCAAGGGCCTTGTCGTTCCTGCGGTCGATGGCCGGGATCTTCTGGCGCGTGACCTTTTCGATGTCGCGCAGCAGCTTCATCTCGTCGCCGGCCACGAAGCTGATCGCCGTGCCGTCCGCCCCGGCGCGCGCCGTGCGGCCGATGCGGTGGACATAGGCTTCCGGCACAAAGGGCAGTTCGAAATTCACGACGTGCGAGACGCCGTCCACATCGATGCCGCGCGCGGCGATGTCGGTGGCGACCAGCACCCGCAGCTTGCCGGCCTTGAAGGCGGCCAGGGTGCGTTCGCGCTGGGGCTGGCTCTTGTTGCCGTGGATGGCCCCGGCCTCGACGCCGCCGGCCTCCAGATAGGCCGCGACCTTGTCGGCGCCGTGCTTGGTCTTGGTGAAGACCAGGCAGCGGGTGTATTCGGGGTCACTGAACATCTCGGTCAGCAGGGCGCGCTTGCGGCCCTGTTCGATGTGCACGACCGACTGGCTGATGCGTTGCACGGTGGTCGCCTGGGGCGTGACCGAGACCTTGACCGGGTCTTTCAGCAGTTCGCCGGCCAGCTTGCCGATCTCCGAAGGCATGGTGGCCGAGAAGAACAGGTTTTGGCGCTTGGCCGGGATGCGGCTGACGATCTGGCGGATCGGCTTGATGAAGCCCAGGTCCAGCATCTGGTCGGCCTCGTCCAGCACGAAGATCTCGGTCGCCGACAGGTCCAGGTTCTTCTGCTGGATATGGTCCAGCAGGCGGCCGGGCGCGGCCACCAGGATGTCGAGCCCCTGGTTCAGCGAGCGTTCCTGCCCGCCGTATTTCACGCCGCCGAAGATCACGGCGACGCGGAAGCCCAGATGTTTGCCATAGGCCTTGAAGCTGTCACCGATCTGGGTGGCCAGTTCGCGCGTGGGGCTCAGGACCAGGCAGCGCGTCGTGCGCGGCAGGGGCGCCACGCGGTTGGCCGCCAGCCGGTGCAGGATCGGCAGGGCGAACGCTGCCGTCTTGCCGGTGCCGGTCTGGGCGATGCCCAACAGGTCCTTGCCGGCCATCACGTCGGGGATGGCCTGGGCCTGGATCGGGGTGGGGGTGGTGTAGCCCTCGGAGGCCAGCGCCTGGAGCAGGGCCGGGTTCAGTCCGAAGGATTCGAAGGTCTTGGTGCTCATGTTGGAGCCGTTCTTTCGCAATGTCCGGCGAAGCGCGCGTCTCGCGGGCGTCGGGTCGAGAAGGCGGAGCCTTCTGACCGCACGCACACTGGAATGCGACGCCTCGCCAGTCCCGCACGCACGATTGCGTCGACGGGGTGGATCGGGCGCCGCCCCGCGTGTCCGGGCAGCGTAATGAACTTGAGGGCCGGCCGCTGCTACAGTCAGGTCTTCGTTTTCGAGAAGACCCACACGCGCTGGAGCGCACCGGGGATCGCGATTGTGCGATGCGGCGCAGATGGACCTTGACCATGGCGAAGTCAAGGCGGGGAGACGAAAGAGACGTTTGCCGGTACATAAGGTGGGATCGAGGGTCAGCCATGAACGCCATCAACCGAGACGCACTGATCGCCAAGATCACCCAGCTGCCCGACGAGCGGGTCGCCGAGATCGAAACATTCGTGGATTTCATCCGCAGCCAGGAAGCGCACCGAGAACTGGTTCGGGACTGGGCACGCGCCAGCGAGCCCTCTTTCGCGCGCGTTTGGGACAACCCTGAAGACGACGTTTACAATGACCTTTGAGTTTGGCGACGTTGTCGTCGTCAGATTTCCCTACACCGATCAGTCCGCATCAAAACGACGCCCTGGCGTCGTCGTAAGCACGACGGTTTACAACGAGACCAGGCCGGATGTCATTCTCGCTGCGATCACCAGCCAGACAGCGGTGATCGGAGAAGCCAGAGACTTCGCGCTGAATGACTGGCAAACGCCGGATTGCTTAAACCATCGTCTGTCAAACTGGTGCTGGGAACGTTCGACAAGCAAATGTTCAGGACCACACTAGGGTCGCTCACGCCTCGAGATCGTGACGTTCTGCGGCGGGCGGTTCGGGCGATGGTTGGCGACGTTGAAGATTTCAGGATCACGTCCCCGTCAAACTAACTATGGAGATGACGGCGTCAGCAGCCTTTGGCGCTGACGCACCTCGTGCGATGCGCTAGGTCTGCACCCTGGACAGGAATCGCAAGCGAGCATGACCGTCATCGTCACAGGCGCGGCCGGCTTCATCGGCATGCATGTCGCCGAACGCCTGCTGGAGGGCGGCGAGACGGTGATCGGCGTGGACAGCCTGAACGCCTATTACGATCCGGCGCTGAAGGCGGCGCGGGCGGCGCGGCTGGAGGGTCGCGACGGCTTCACCCTGGTCCGGCTCGACATCGCCGAGCACGAGGCGATGCGGGCCCTGGTCGCCGACAGCGGGGCGGACCGCGTCATCCATCTCGCGGCCCAGGCGGGCGTCCGATACTCGATCGACCATCCGTTCACCTATGAGCGGTCCAATCTGATGGGCCATCTGTCGGTGCTCGAGGCGTGTCGCCAGGCGGGCGTGAAACACCTGGTCTATGCCTCGTCCAGCTCGGTCTATGGCGACCAGCCGCTGGACGGCGCGGGCTTCCGCGAGGACGAACCGGCGGACCGGCCCGTCTCGCTGTATGCCGCGACCAAACGGTCGTGCGAACTGATGAGCCAGTCTTACGCGACGCTTTACGGTCTGCCCCAGTCCGGCTTGCGCTTCTTCACCGTCTATGGGCCGTGGGGCCGGCCGGACATGGCCTATTTCAGCTTCACCGAGGCGATCATGGAGGGCCGGTCGATCGAGGTTTTCGGCGAGGGCCGGATGGCGCGAGACTTCACCTATATCGACGACATCGTGGACGGGGTGGTGGGGGTGCTGGAGCATCCGCCCGCCGGCGGGCACGAGATCTACAACATCGGCGACTCCTCGCCCGTCGGCCTGTTCCAGATGATCGCGGCGCTGGAACGCGCGCTGGGGCGCGATGCGATCAAGGTGCTGATGCCGATGCAGCCCGGTGACGTGACGGCGACCTATGCCGACATCACCAAGCTGAACGCGCTCACCGGATACCGGCCCCAGGTCGCGATCGAGGAGGGCCTGGAGCGGTTCGCGACCTGGTGGCGCGGCTGGCGCGGCGTCAATTAGGTTCAATCGACATTCAGAACCGATCGACTGATTGGATCCTTCTCCCCTTGGGGGAGAAGGTGGCTCGCGAAGCGAGACGGTTGAGGGGGCTGCCAGACCCGGAACAGATCGTCGGACAGCCGGTCTGATGACACAGCCCCCTCATCCGAGCGGCTCCGCCGCCCACCTTCTCCCCCGAGGGGAGAAGGAACACGCAGCCGCTCTTGAATGTCGATTGAAGCTAGGGGCTGACAGGTCGTTCTCTTTTCTTTCGTCATTCCAGGCCGCTACGCTCCGCCCGGAATGACGAAAGAAAAAACACTGGACACAGAAAAAAAAGCGGCGCCCCCGAAGGAGCGCCGCCTGATCTTCAAGCCCGAACGGCTTTAGTCGCGGCGCGGGCGGCTGCGACCGCGATCGCCGCCGCGGTCACCGTCACGCTTGGGACGGCCACCGCCGGTGTCCTCGGCCAGGGGCGGCTCGCCCCGCTCGGCCCGTTCCGCGTTGATCTTGTCCGTCAGGTCTTCACCCGTGGCCTGATCGACGACCTTCATCGACAGCTTGGTCTTGCCGCGATCGTCCATGCCCAGGAATTTGACCTTCACTTCCTGGCCTTCGGACAGGACGTCGGCCGGGTTGGCGACGCGTTCCAGGGCGATCTGGCTGACGTGGACCAGGCCGTCCTTGGCTCCGAAGAAGTTCACGAAGGCGCCGAAATCGACGACCTTTACGACCTTGCCGGAATAGATCATGCCGGGCTCGGGCTCGGACACGATCGACGAGATCCAGGCCTTGGCGGCGTCGATCTTGTCCTGTTCCGAGGCCGCGATCTTGACCGTGCCGTCGTCCTCGATGTTGATCTTGGCGCCGGTCTTTTCGACGATCTCGCGGATGATCTTGCCGCCGGTGCCGATGATGTCGCGGATCTTGTCGACGGGGACCTTGATCGACTCGATCTTGGGCGCGAACTCACCCAGCTCGGTGCGGGCGCCGTCGATGGCCTTGTCCATCTCGTCGAGGATGTGCAGTCGGCCGGCCGAGGCCTGGGCGATGGCCTTGCGCATGATCTCTTCGGTGATGCCCGCGACCTTGATGTCCATCTGAAGGCTGGTGATGCCCTCGCGCGTGCCGGCCACCTTGAAGTCCATGTCGCCCAGGTGATCCTCGTCCCCCAGGATGTCGGACAGGATGGCGAACTCGCCCGACGGCTCCAGGATCAGGCCCATGGCGATGCCCGAGACCGGACGCACCAGCGGCACGCCCGCATCCATCAGCGCCAGCGAAGAACCGCAGACCGTGGCCATCGAGGACGAGCCGTTGGACTCGGTGATCTCCGACACCAGGCGGATCGTATAGGGGAAGTCCTCCGACGACGGCAGCATGGGACGGATCGCCCGCCAGGCCAGCTTGCCGTGACCGATCTCGCGACGGCCCGCGCCGCCCATCCGCCCGGTCTCGCCGACCGAATAGGGAGGGAAGTTGTAGTGCAGGAGGAACTTTTCTTTGTAGGTCCCCGACAGGGCGTCGACGTACTGCTCGTCCTCGCCGGTGCCCAGGGTGGCGACCACGATGGCTTGCGTTTCACCGCGCGTGAACAGGGCCGAGCCGTGGGTGCGCGGGAAGACGCCGACTTCCGAGACGATGTCGCGGACCTTGTCCAAGGCGCGGCCGTCGACGCGGTGGCCGTTGTCGATGATGTCGCGACGCAGGACGTGGGCTTCGCATTCCTTGAAGGCCGCGCCGAACTTGGCGGAGTCGACGCCGTCCGGCTTCTCGTCGGTCTTGACCAGGGCCTCGGCGGCCTTCTTCTTGGCCACGTCGACGCCGGTGCGGCGCTCGTATTTGCCGGCGTGGGTATAGGCGGCCTTGATGTCGTCTCCGACCAGCGACTGGATCTGGGTGACGACGTCGGATTGATCCTCGGCCTGGAAGTCGAACGGCTCCTTGGCGGCGTGTTCGGCCAGTTCGATGATCGCGTCGATCACCGGCTGCATGCCGCGATGGGCAAACATCAGGGCGTTCAGCATGATCTCTTCCGACAGCTCCTTGGCTTCGGATTCGACCATCATCAGGGCGTCCTGGGTGCCGGCGACGACGAGGTCGAGCTGCGAGTCCGGAAGCTGGTCCAGGGTCGGGTTCAGCACATATTCGCCGTCGACATAGCCGACGCGCGCGGCCCCGATCGGGCCCTGGAACGGCACGCCCGAGATGGTCAGGGCGGCGGAGGTGGCGACCATGCCGACGATGTCGGGGTCGTTCTCCAGATCGTGCTGCAGCACGGTGATGACGACCTGGGTCTCGTTCTTGAAGCCCTTGACGAACAGGGGGCGGATCGGACGGTCGATCAGGCGGGAGACAAGCGTCTCCTTCTCGGTCGGACGGCCTTCACGCTTGAAATAGCCGCCCGGGATCTTGCCGGCGGCGAAGGTCTTTTCCTGGTAGTTGACGGTCAGCGGGAAGAAATCCAGGCCGGGCTTGGGCGCGCGGCCATAGACGACGGTGGCCAGCACCACGGTCTCGCCATAGGTGGCCAGCACGGCGCCGTCGGCCTGGCGGGCGATACGGCCCGTCTCCAGCGTCAGCGGGCGTCCGGCCCAGTCGATCGTCTTGCGTTTGATATCGAACATGTTTCGTCTTTCGTGTTCCGGGCGGCGTATTCCGCGCGGAGTCCCATCAGTGGGGCGGATGCGTCGGGCGTTCAGTCCTTCGATCCATGGACCGCCGCGCCATCGCGATCGGTCCGGGAGTAAAGAGGACCGGTCTTGGCCCTCGCGTCATGTCGGGCGCGTATGCACCCCATTCAACCGCTCGTCCCGGCGAATGCCGGGATCCAGATCAAGCACACCGACCTTCGAGACCGAGTCCGTATCTGGGCCCCGGCATTCGCCGAGGTGAGCAGAATGTGGAAAGGGCCCGTGAACGGGCCCCTTCGTCCCGCGCTTAGCGGCGCAGGTTCAGCTTGGTGATCAGGGCGGTGTAGCGCTCGCGATCGACCTTGTTCAGGTGGTCCAGAAGGCGACGACGCTGCGAGACCATCTTGAGCAGGCCGCGGCGCGAGTGGTTGTCCTTCTTGTGGGTCTTGAAGTGCTCGGTCAAGTTGGCGATGCGTTCCGACAGGATCGCGACTTGGACCTCGGCCGAGCCGGTGTCGCCCGCACCGCGGGCGTTGTCGTTGATGACTTCTGCTTTGCGTTCAGCAGTGATCGACATCGGGTCTCTCCAAAATTAGAGATTGAAAACGCGGTCGGGTTCTAGCCGTCCGGCCCGCATCTGACCGAGCGCCACCAGCGTCTGACCCTGAAAGGCGGAAACGGTGCGAGAGCCGTCCTTGAGGCGGCTCTTGAGCGTCTCGACCTGTCGGGGAAGCAGTACGATCGGGCGTCCCTGCCGAAGCGAGAAGGCATCCTGGTCCGTCACGGCCAGCTCCGGGATGTCGTCCAGAGCGGTCGCCACGGGAAGAAGACCTTCCAAGGCGGCGCCCCTATGCACCAGATCGGTCAGGAAATCCAGTGTGACGGCGTTCGCGGTCGAAAACGGCCCGACCCGCTCGCGGCGCAGGGCCGAGACGTGCCCTTCGGCCCCCAGCGTGAGCGCCAGGTCGCGGGCCAGAGACCGCACATAGACGCCCTTGCCGGTGCGGATGGTCAGTTCGACGTGGTCTGCGTCCGGCGCATTGGTGACGGCGGCCTCGAAGATGGTGACCCTGCGGCTTGCCAGTTCGAACGCGACCCCGTCGCGGGCCAGGTCATAGGCCCGTTGCCCATCCACCTTGATGGCCGAGAACTGCGGCGGCGTCTGATCGATCTCGCCGACGAAGCTCGGCAACGCCGCCCTCACTGCCTCGACGCCGGGCCGCACATCGGACCGTCCGACGATATCGCCCTCGCGATCGACGCTGGCGGTCGAGATGCCCCAGTGGATGGTGAACCGATAGACCTTCTGCGCCTCCATCAGGAACGGCACGGTCTTGGTCGCCTCGCCCAGAGCGATCGGCAATATCCCCGACGCCAGCGGGTCAAGCGTCCCCGCATGCCCGGCCTTCTGCGCATTGAACAGCCGCCGCACCGCCGAGACGGCGTCGGTCGACCCCATCTCGACCGGCTTGTCCAGACAGACCCAGCCGTTGACGACATCGCCGCGATTGCGCCGACTCATCCCTTCCCCCCCTGCGGGGGAAGGTGGCGCGCGGACCGCGACGGATGGGGGGTACGTGGACGCAGAACAAATGCTTCAGGTTGAGGCCAATCGGAAAGACCGGGGCTCACCCCCCATCCGTCAGGCTCCGCCTGCCACCTTCCCCCGCAAGGGGGGAAGGAAAGCGACGCCATCATTCCTCGTCCTCGACCGGCGGCTGACAGACATCCGCCCGCACGCGCGGATCGTCCAGCAGCCGGTTCAGCCGCGCCGCTGCCTCGAAACTCTCGTCGTGGCGGAACCGCAGATCCGGCGTGAACCGCATGTCGATATGCCGACCCAGGGCGCCGCGCAGGAATTTCGCATGGGCGTTCAGCGCCGCGACGATCTCGTCGACATGGCCGGCGGTCGGGGCCGTCTCGATCCCGGCGCCCAGCGGCTCGACGAAACAGGTGGCGTGTTTCAGGTCGGGCGACAGCCGCACTTCGGTGACGGTGACGGACACCTCCTTCAAGGCCGGATCGTGGATGTCCTCCTCGCGCAGCACCTCCACCAGGGCGTGGCGGATCAGTTCGGCAGCACGCAGCTGGCGCTGACTGACGGTGCCGGCGGCGGACTTGGGTTTGCGGTTGGCCATGGCGTCGATCCTGCTCGCCCTCGCGGGGGTCGGACCCGACGGGCGAAAAATGAAGAGGCGCGGGTCTAGTCCCCTTGCCGCCCGGTGTCCACCTGGGCCCGGTCCACGGTGGCCACGACCTCGCCCGCCGTCACGGCCCTGAGGGGGCGGACCGGCAAACCTGCGGCGTTCAGCACCCGCACCGTCCAGCTGTTGCACAGATAGCCGATCCAGAAGGTCTCCCGGCTGTCGAAGAACCAGGCCCCGTCGCCGGCGCGGGCCGTGGAGACGGTGGGCCTGCCGCCGGTCAGGGCCAGGGAGGTTTCGACGCGGCTTCGCATCCGCGAGAAGGCCGCGTCCGACAGGGTCAGGCTGCGAAGCCGTTCCGGCGCAAAGCGGCCGGACGGATCGCCGGTCTCGGGGTCCAGCATGACCACCGACGGGTTGCCGGGCCGGAAGAAGGCGCGGGCGCCGTCCGCGAGCCGGCCCTCCATCGAGGTCTGGTCGACAAAGAATCTGGCATCGCCCCAGCCGATCAGGATCCAGTCGCCGGGGCCGACCCGCCGACTGGCCTCGGCCAGGGGTCCGCCCCCGGCTTCCAGCGCGGCGCGGGGCACGGCGAGGTCGGTGTGGAAGCCGTTGTTCAGCAGGTGGACGGTGACGGCCCCCTGCCGCCCTCGCCAGTCGGGCAGACCGGGGCGGGTCCAGGTCCACAGGGCGGCGATCAGGCCCAGAAGGGCGGCCAGGATCAGCCCCCGCATCGAGCCGCTATTGCGGGCGGTTGGGGGCGGCGGAGCCGTCACCCGCGCCGGGAGTGCCGCGCGGCGGCAGGGCCCATTCGCCGCGGTAGTTGTAGGACAGTTCCACGCAGTGCCGGAACTGGCCGTCGGCCCAGCGGCCGACGCCGTGCATGGTCATGGGGCGGCCGGCGCGGACGCGGCCGACGACGAGGAATGCCTCGTCCGAACCGGGGCACAGGGCGCGGGCCAGGCCCCGTCCGTCGCCCTCCAGGGCGATGGAATAGACCGCGCGTTCCTCGGCCCCCTGGGGCAGGACGGCGAGCGCCTGGGACGGGCCGCCGCGGCGGATGTCGGCGGAACCCTGGGCGGTGGTGGAGATGATGCGGTTGACGCGGACGGCACCGAACAGGCCGCGCTCGACCTCCAGGGTCACGCCGCGGGTCAGGGCCGTGGTGATCCGGTCGGCCGGGTTATAGGCGAGATAGCGCGTGTCGGCGGCGGCCGGGGTGGCGAGCAGGCTCAGGGCGAGAACGAAGATCGGAAAACGCATGACCCACTGATACTACGACAGATGGCGGAAGCGAGGCGGCTTCCCTTCTCCCCTCGGGGGAGAAGGTGGCTCGCGAAGCGAGACGGTTGAGGGGGCTGCCAGATGCGGAACGGATCGTCGGACAGCCGGTCTGATGACACACCCCTCATCCGAGCGGCTCCGCCGCCCACCTTCTCCCCCGAGGGGAGAAGGGGTCTGTGCCGTTATCAGAGACTCCGCTTGACCTCTTCCACGGTGAAGCACTCGATATAGTCGCCCTCCTTGATGTCCTGGAAGCCCTGGAACTGCATCCCGCATTCCTGGCCCGACGGCACTTCGTTGACCTCGTCCTTGAACCGCTTGAGCGTGTTGAGCACGCCCAGTTCCAGCACCACCACATCGTCGCGGATGATGCGGACGCGCGCGCCCTTGCGGACCACGCCCTCGGACACCCGGCAGCCGGCGATCTTGCCGACCTTGGAGATGTCGAACACCTGCAGTACCGCCGCATTGCCCAGGAAGGTCTCGCGCTGCAACGGCGCCAGCATGCCCGACAGCACCCCCTTCATGTCGTCCAGCAGGTCGTAGATGATCGAATAGTAGCGGATCTCCACGCCCTCGCGCTCGGCCAGGTCGCGCGCCTGTTTCGAGGCCCGGACGTTGAAGCCCAGGATCGGCGCCCCGGCCGACTTGGCCAGGTTGACGTCGGTTTCGGTGATCCCGCCGGCGCCCTGATAGACCACCCGCGCGGCGACCTCGTCGTTGCCCATCTGCTGCAGCGAGGTCGAGATGGCCTCGCCCGAGCCCTGGACGTCGGACTTGATGACGACCGGCAGCTCGCTGATCTTCTTGGAGCCCAGCTTGGCCATCATGTCGGCCAGCGATACCTGGTTGATGCCGCCCGTGGCCTGGGCCCGGCGCTGGCGCTCGCGGTATTCGGTCAGTTCGCGGGCGCGGGCCTCGTTCTCGACCACGGCGAAGACGTCGCCCGGAGACGGCGTCGAATCCAGACCCAGGATCTCGACCGGGACCGACGGCCCGGCCTCGGCCAGTTGTTCGTTGCGTTCGTTGAGCAGCGCGCGGACCTTGCCCCAGCCGGTGCCGGCCACGACCAGGTCGCCGCGCTTCAGCGTGCCGCGCTTGACCAGGACGGTGGCCACGGGGCCGCGGCCCTTGTCCAGCTTGGCCTCAATGACGATGCCCTCGGCCGAATGTTCGGGATCGGCCTTCAGGTCCAGAACCTCGGCCTGCAGCAAGATGGCGTCCAGCAGTCCGTCCAGGTTCGTCCGCTCCTTGGCCGAGACCTCGACGATCTGGGTGTCGCCGCCGAGGCTCTCGGCGATGATCTCGTGCTGCAGCAGTTCGTTGACGACGCGGGTCGCGTCGGCGCCCGGCTTGTCCATCTTGTTGACGGCCACGATGATCGGCGCGCTCGCGGCCTTGGCGTGATTGATGGCCTCGATGGTCTGAGGCATCACGCCATCGTCGGCGGCCACGACCAACACCACGATGTCGGTCACATTGGCCCCGCGCGCCCGCATGGCGCTGAAGGCCGCGTGACCCGGTGTGTCCAGGAAGGTGACCTTCGACTCGTCAGGCAACCGGACCTGATAGGCGCCGATATGCTGGGTGATGCCCCCGGCCTCGCCGGCCGCCACATCGGTGGTGCGCAATGCGTCCAGCAGGCTGGTCTTGCCGTGGTCGACGTGGCCCATGATGGCCACGACCGGCGGACGGGGCGTGGTCGCCACCGCATCGTCGGCGTCGGACAGGAAGCCCTCTTCGACGTCGCTCTCGGACACCCGGCGCACGGTCATGCCGTATTCGTCGGCCACCAGTTCGGCGGTGTCGGAATCGATGACGTCGTTGATCTTCATCATCATTCCCTGCTTCATCAGGAATTTGATGATGTCGACGCCGCGCACGGCCATCCGGTTGGACAGCTCCTGCACGGTGATGACGTCAGGGATGACGACCTCGCGCGGACGGTTCGGCGCGTCGGTCGAGCCGCCCTTGCGCTTTTCCTTCTCCCGTTCGCGGGCACGGCGGACCGAGGCCAGCGAGCGCATCCGCTCGGCCGTGTCGCCGTCGCCGGCCAGGGCCGAGATGGTCAGGCGACCTTCGCGGCGCTTGGGCTCGCCGCGCGTGCGGCTGACGGCCTTGCCGGCGTCACTGAATCGCTTGTCGCGATCGTCCTCGCGGCCGGCACCGGCCGGACGGCCGAAGCCGGCGCGGACGGGGCGGGCGATGTTCGGCTCGGCCGGAGGCGCGTTCGGGGTCGGGCGACCGCCGGGGCCGGTGCGGGCCCCGCCGGGACGCGCCGCGCCCGGGGCCGGACGCGGGTTCAGGGCAGAATAGCGGACCGGCTCGGCCGGCTTGGACGGACGCGCGGGGGCGCCGCTCGAACCACCCCGGTCGGCATAGTTGCGTTCACCGCCACCCATGGCTTCCTCACGGGCCGAACGAGCCCCGAAGGCGGGACGCTCGGCCGGGGCGCGGGCGGGATTGGGGGCTTTGGGCACGCGCTGGCCGAAGTTCACGACCGGACGCGCGGGCGGTGCCGGACGGGCCGGAGCTGCGGGCGCGGCGGCGACCGGGGCCGGTGCGGGCGTCGGGGCCGGAGCCGGCGTCGCGGCGGCGG
>Ga0209909_100129_pt1 | contig 128412 bp, 138 predicted proteins | sample FECB22metaG_FD_188302 | JGI IMG/M metagenome (GOLD analysis project Ga0209909, IMG submission 188302) | Cyanobacterial communities from the Joint Genome Institute, California, USA - FECB-22 (SPAdes) (version 3) | ecosystem: Environmental > Aquatic > Thermal springs > Hot (42-90C) > Microbial...
CGGCCCCCGCGCCGTCCCCCCACCTCCGATGGTCCGGGACCTCGCGGGTTCACGCCGACGCCGGGCTCTCCGGGCGCATGCGCCCGTCGAGCCCCCCGCTCGAACCGCTCCCGCCGCGACAAGCTCGCAAGGCCTTGCGCCCTTCCCCTGCGACGGAACCCCCAGATGCTGCCCCACCCCCCAACCGACGTCGGAAAGTCGGGGACGGAAAAACGCAGGGCGCTGAAAGGGCGGGGGAATGGGGAAGAAGTCGTGACGACTTGTCGCCCCATGCCGCCGCATCGGCCTTCCCGGCAAGCAGGGAAGGGCACGGCGTCACACGCGCTCGCTGAGGCGGATGGCGGTGCGGCAGCCGGCCTTGATGACTTCGGAGAGCAAGCGGTGGGCCGGAGCCTCGCGGCTGCCGTGGGCGACCGCATGGTCGTGGTGGGCCAGTTCGTCGTCGCGGAACCGCGTCAGCTCCGCCGCCAGCTCCGGGTCGCGGTCGGAAAGCTCGGCGATCTGAGCGGCGTAGTGTTTCTCGATCACGCTTTCGACCGCCTCCGTGCAGGCGTGGGCCGCCTTCTCTCCCAGCAAGGCCGTACCGGCGCCCAGGGCGCCCGCCGCAAGCCGCCACAGCGGCAGCAGCGCGGTCGGGGCGACGTTCTTTTCCGTCAGCAGAGTTTCGAACCGCGACAGATGCGCCTGCTCGTGGGCCTCCATCTCCGTCAGGTCGGCGGCGACCGCGGCCTTGCCGGCGCGGGCCTGAAACACGGCCCGCTGGGCGCGATAGATGTGGACGGCCGCGTATTCCCCGGCGTGGTCGACGCGCAGGATCTCGGCCAGGCGACGGCGCGGCTCGCCCAGACCGGGGCGGGGAAGCGGGGCGGACAGGTCAGCCTCTGGGGGCACGGGCGTCCTTGGGGCGTTTGGCGGCCAGCAGGCTGAAGATCGCCAGGGCGGCGGAGATGAGGGTGTTCCAGCCTGCCATCGAAAGGCCGGCGAAGCGCCACGTCACGGCGTCGCACAGCACCGGGCGCGAGACCTCGCCCGTGCCCATGGCCAAGGCCGCGAGGGCCTCCAGGTCGATGTCTCCGCCGCCGCCGGAGCAGGTGGCCGGCAACTCCCACCACTTCATCTCGCCGCCCGCGTGATAGGCGGCGGTGATCGCCCCGGTGGTGAAGACGGCGAACAGCAGGAAGGAGGCGACCCGCGGCGTGCCCCGGCTGGCGCGGCTGATCACGGCCCACAGGGTGGCAAGAAGAGCGACGGCGACCGCGCCCCAGTAGACCTCTCTCTGCTTGAGGCAGAGGTTGCAGGGGGCCAGGCCGCCGAAGCGCTCAAAGGCGTGGGCGGCGCCCAGCAGGGCCAGCGAAGCCGCCAGGGCGAAGGCGGTCCACCAGCGGGTCAGGAGGCGATAGAAGCCGATCATCACGCCGTTCTAGCGGGCCTCGCGGGCCGCGTCGATGCGATCAGGCGCCGATGCCGACCCGCGCCGCCAGCCCGACGGCCCAGCCCGCGCCCAGCCAGAAGCCGGCGGCCACGGTCAGCAGGGCGACGACCCAGCCCGTCGCCACCGTCGCCCCGCCCAGCACGAACAGGCCGTCGCGCTGAATCAGGCCGACCGACAGCAGGGTCAGGGCCACGGACGGGACGGTGTTGGTCATCGGCAGGACGATGGTCAGGGTGGCCAGGATCATGAAGGCGGCCGCCGCCCGCTCGGCCCAGCCCTCGGCGAACAGGCGCAGGCGCGGGCGCGACAGGCGCTCGGTCCAGCCCATGCTCTTCGTGGCGAAGTCGGCCATGCGGTCCAGCCAGGGCTTGGACACCGATCGCTTCAGGATGGCCTCGGGCAGCCAGGGCTCATGTCTTCCCACCAGCATCTGGCCGGCCAGCAGCAGGATGGGGATGCCGACGATCTGGGGCACGCCATAGAGCGCCGGCACCAGACAGGGCACGGCCAGGATCAGGATCATCAGGCCGAAGGCGCGCTCGTCCAACCGGTCGCGGATCTCGCGCAGGGTCATGCCGTCCGGGCCGGCGTTCTCCGACAGGCTGCGGATCAGGGCGATGAAGCCCTGGCCGGCGTCGTCCTGGTGGCGGTCGGGGTCGGTCATCGGCGCTCCGTCGAGATGCGGCGCGGTTAGCCGATGCGGCGGCGCAAGGCCAGCCGTCGATCACATGGCCGTGGCGCGGCTTGGCTTGGCGGCCTGCGGCGACTAGGTTCCGCCGCGAAAACGGCCCCCAAAGAGCCGAGCCCCAGAGCCGAACCCTTCAGGAGACGCCACAATGGACGATGCCGCGCACCCCACCGCCGAAACCATCGATCGGGAGAACCCGCTGGGCGTAGACGGCTTCGAGTTCGTCGAGTTCACGGGACCGGAGCCGGAAGCCATGGCCGCGCGGCTTGAGCTGATGGGCTTCACCCGAACCCACGTGAACCCGGCCAACGGCGCGGTCCGGCTGAAGCAGGGGGACATCACCCTGCTGGTCAACATGACGCCGCAGGGGCAGTCGAAAGAATTCGCCGACGACCACGGTCCGTCCGCCAACGGCATGGCGTTCCGCACCACCGACGCCAAGGCCGCCTATGAGGGCGCCGTCGCGCGCGGCGCGCGGCCGACCGAGGGGCATGACGGCGGCGCCCTGGGCGGGGCCTATCCCTATGTGCTGCAAGGGATCGGCGGCTCGCTTCTCTACATCGTCGACCAGTACGGCGAGGCCGGTTCGCTGTACGACGGCTGGGACGAGGTCGAGGGCTGGGAGGAGGCCGAGCGCAAGAACGCCGTCGGCCTGCACACCCTGGATCACCTGACGCACAACGTGCGGCGCGGCCAGATGCGCAACTGGTCCGGCTTCTACGGCCAGGTCTTCGGCTTCGAGGAGCAGAAGTATTTCGACATCAAGGGCAAGGCGACCGGCCTGTTCAGCCAGGCGATGATCGCGCCCGACCGCGCCATCCGCATTCCGCTGAACGAAAGCCAGGACGAGAACAGCCAGATCGAGGAATTCCTGCGTCGCTACAACGGCGAGGGCATCCAGCACATCGCCCTGGCCACCGACGACATCTTCGAGACGGTGGAAGAGCTGAAGCGGCGGGGCGTGCCGTTCCAGGACACGATCGAGACCTATTTCGAGCTGATCGACAAGCGTCTGCCGGGCCATGGCCACGACGTGGAGCGGATGCGCAGGAACCGCATCCTGATCGACGGCTCCGACCAGGACGGCCTGCTGCTGCAGATATTCACCCAGGACACCTTCGGGCCGATCTTCTTCGAGATCATTCAGCGCAAGGGCAACCAGGCGTTCGGCGAGGGCAATTTCCAGGCCCTGTTCGACTCCATCGAGCTGGACCAGATCCGGCGCGGCGTCATCAAGGTGGACGCCTGACGCCGCGCCGCGCGCCGCCGGCCTGGCTGCCGTTTCTGGGGCCGGTGCTGGCGGGCGTGACGGCGGGGGCCGCCGCGCCGCACGTTTCGAACATCTGGCTGCTGATCGCCCTGGCCACGGCGGTGGGCCTGACGCCCGTGGTGGGCTATCAGATGTGGAAGCGCCTTCACCACAGGGGGTGAAACGGATCAGGCCTCGACGAGATCCAATCGGCGTCCGATGCGTTCCAAGCGGGTCTCGAAGTGATCCATGCGCCGGTTTAGAGACGCCAAATTCTTCTCGACCGAGGAAGGTCTGGTCTTCATGTGGCGCAGGTCTTCCTTGATGTTCGTCAAATCCTCCTGGATTCGACGCAGCATCGGGACGACGATGTCGGTGACCTCTGACATTTCCAAACCCTAGCATCTCGGAAAGTCCAAGCCCATGAAGCGCCTGATCGCCGTTGCGGCCGCCGTCTTGGCGTCGCTGTCGTCGCCCGCCGCCGCCCAGGAGCGGGCCGAATGGTCTCTGGCCATCCACGGGGGCGCGGGCGTCATCGAGCGGGGCCAGTTGAGCCCCGATCAGGACGCGGCCTATCGCGCGTCTTTGAACCAGGCGCTGGCGGTGGGCGCCGAGGTGCTGGCCGGCGGCGGCAGTTCCCTGGACGCGGTCGAGGCCGTCATCCACGTGCTGGAGGACGATCCCCTGTTCAACGCGGGGCGCGGCGCGGTCTTCACCGCCGACGGCCGGATCGAGCACGACGCGGCGATCATGGACGGGCCGACGCTGAGGGCCGGCGCCGTCGCCGGGCTGACGCGCACGCGCCATCCGATCAGCGCGGCGCGGGCGGTGATGGAGGAATCGCCGCACGTCTTCCTGATCGGCGCCGGGGCCGAGACCTTCGCCCGCGACCAGGGACTGGAGGAGGTGGACCCCGCCTATTTCTTCACCGAGCGCCGCTGGCAGGGGCTGGTGCGCCAGATGGAGCGCGAGGGTCTGCCGGCGCCCACCCGGCCCGAGGGCGCCCCGCCGCCCCCGGATCAGTCGGCGGCTCTGGTCGCCCAGAGTTCCGAAATGGGGGCCCTGGACGAGCGCAAGTTCGGCACGGTCGGCGTCGTCGCGCTGGACCGCGAGGGGCGGCTGGCGGCGGGCACCTCGACCGGCGGCATGTCCGGCAAGCGCTGGGGCCGGGTCGGCGACGTGCCGGTGATCGGGGCGGGCACCTATGCCTCCAACGCCGAGGGCTGCGCCGTGTCGGCGACGGGATCGGGCGAATATTTCATCCGGGCGACGGTGGCGCGGGACATCTGCGCGCGCATAGGCGTGTGGACGGCGCTCCCGGTCGAGCAACGCGCCGCCATGGCGCAGGCCGAATACGAAAGAGCCTGCGGCCGGATGGACGATCAGCAGGACATCTGCACGTGGCATCCCCGGCGAGTGGAGGTTCAAGCGGCCAAGGCAGAGATCGCCCAGGTGGGTGAACTGGGAGGCGAAGGCGGGGTGATCGTCATGACGCCGAACGGTCGGCCGGTATTCGAGATGAACAGTTCCGGCATGTACCGCGGCGCCGTCTCGTCGAAGGAGCCCGCCTGGGTCGCCATCTATGCGGACGAGCCGCAGCGCAGCGAGGCCGAATGACCGCGATCGACCTGGCCGAGAAGTTCGCCGTCTTCGACGATCACTGGCGGCCGCGCGTGGCGGCGCAGCTGAACGGTCAGGACGTGCGGCTGGTCAAGGTGCTGGGCGTCTTTCCGTGGCACAGTCACGCCGACGCCGACGAGATGTTCCTGGTCTGGAAGGGCCGGTTCCGCGTCGAATGCCGGGACCGGATCGTCGAGATGGGGCCGGGCCAATTCACCGTCGTGCCGCGCGGCGTCGAGCACCGCACGGCGGCGGATGAGGAGGCCGAGGTGGTGATCTTCGAGCCGTCGGAGGTGATCAACACCGGCGACTCGCCGCCTTCGGACTTCACGGCGCCTCAGGGAGTCGAGGTGTGATCCGTCCCGAAGACGAGCTGTCGGTGATGGCCATGGAGGAGCTTGACGCCGCCCTGGCCCTGTCGTTCGCCGAGATGAAGCGGATCACGCCGTGGGGCGACGTGTTCCCCGGTTTCGCCCCTTCCGGCCGGGAGGTCGAGGTGGAGCGGCGCTATCTGTGGGCGCACGAGCCGGCAGGCGGCATCCAGATCGAGGTCGAGGTGCGCGATCAGGCGCTCAAGGTGGGCGCCGAAGCCAAGGCGGTGCTGGCGCCGGAGGGCTGACTTCCCGCGTCCCGGAACGGGAATCGCCTTGATCGGCGTGCGGCCTCGGGCAACATGCGCCTCAGCCGGAGGGGACGGGCATGACGGACTTCACGCCGGATTTCGGGGGTGCGCCCAGCGGCTACGAAGACGTGGCCGGACCGCTGTTCCTGGGGCTGGACCCTCTGGTGGCGGCATTGCTGGCCGGGCTGATCGCGCTGGCCGGCGTCATCGGCTTTCTGATGGGCCGGGGCGGTCGAGATTCGGACGGCGAAGAGGAGGCGGTCGCCAAGGCGATTCACAAGCGCGTGCTGAAGTCCGCCAAGGAGGCCCTGTCCGCCGAGAGCGACCGCCTGGTCGAGAAGGCGCGGGCGCTGAAGGATATCGTCGAGGACCAGCTGGGCCAGGTGAAGAGCCTGGGCGGGGGACTGTCGGGCCCGATGACTGCGATCAACAACGCCCTGGAGGGCAAGCGTCCGGCCGCCAAGCCGGCCGCCGCCGCCACGATCGCGTCGCCCGCCGCCTCGACGGCGCAGAACCAGACGATCAACGTGACGGTCAACGCCGTGCCGCCGCCCGCCCCGCCGCCGCCCTCGGGCGACCTGACGGGCAAGGAGCAGATCGACGAGCTGGCCAAGGCCGTGCGCGCCTTCCACGACTGGTGGTCGCGCAAGGACGATCGCGTCAAGGAACTGGTGGGCGCCCGCCGCCAGCTCAGCCGGATGCCGAAGGACGCGGCGCACGAGGACGGTCACGGTCACGGCCATGACGACGCGCACAAGGGCGGGCATGGCGACGGAGACGGTCACGCGGAGACCCACGGCGACGACCCCGCGCCGCGCCGCCCGATCTGGGAGCGAAAGAAGCAGGCGCGAAGGACGGTTCCACCCGCGCGGTTCCCGCTCTAAGACTCGGGCATGAAACTCGCCTCGCTCAAGCACGGCCGCGACGGCCGCCTCGTGGTCGTCTCCCGGGATCTGGCCTGGTACACCGACGCCTTCCTGATCGCGCCGACCCTCCAGGCGGCGCTGGACGACTGGGACCGGTGCGAGCCCGAGCTGAGGAACCTGGCGGAAATGCTGGAGCACGGCTCGGTCCCGCGTGGGCGGTTCCACGAGCGGGAGGCGGCGGCCCCATTGCCGCGCGCCCATCAGTGGGCGGACGGTTCGGCCTACGTCAACCACGTCGAACTGGTCAGAAAGGCGCGCGGCGCCGAGATGCCGGCCAGCTTCTGGACCGACCCGCTGATGTATCAGGGCGGGTCCGACGGCTTTCTGGGCCCCCGCGACGCCATCCCCCTGAAAGACGAGGCCTGGGGCTGCGACCTTGAGGCCGAGGTGGTCGTCGTGACCGACGACGTGCCCCTTGGCGCCGACCGGGAGACGGCGCTGGCGGCGATCCGCCTGGTCGGCCTGGTCAACGACGTGTCGCTGCGCAACCTGATCCCGGCCGAACTGGCCAAGGGGTTCGGCTTCGTCCAGTCCAAGCCGGCCAGCGCGCTGTCGCCCGTGTTCGTGACGCCCGACGACCTGGGCGACCGTTGGCGGGATGGGAAGCTGCACGGCACGCTGACGGTCGAGCTGAACGGCAAGCCGTTCGGCCAGGCGGACGCCGGGGTGGACATGACCTTCGACTTCGGCACGCTGATCGCGCATCTGGCCAAGACCCGTTCCCTGGGCGCGGGGTCGATCATCGGATCGGGCACGGTCTCGAACCGCGACGCCGACGGCGGACCCGGCAAGCCGGTGGCCGAGGGCGGCCTGGGCTATTCCTGCATCGCCGAGGTGCGGACGGTCGAAACCCTGCTGCACGGCAAGGCGGAAACGCCTTTCCTGAAGGCGGGCGACGTGGTCCGCATCGAAATGCTGGATGAGAAGCACCACTCGATCTTCGGCGCGATCGAACAGACGGTGGCGACGGCGTGACGCGGACCGCGTTCGGGCCGGTCGGCTGATTCGTCACGCCCTTGTCGCGTGAGTCGGCGATCAAGAACGCCATCCCAGGTCGTCTTCGGTGCCCGAGTTCCCATCATGCCGCGTTTCCGCGCCCTCGTCTGTCTGCCCCTGCTGATCGCCCAGCCGGCGTTGGCCCAGGAAGCCGTCGCCGACTGGGATCTGATCCGGGACGACCGTCAGAAGATGGTCATGGCCTACACGGTGTTCGACGTCGGTCTGGGCATCACCTTCCGGTGCCTGGACGGCGGGTTCGACGCGGTGATCGGCGGCCTGCCGGAGGCCGGAAATCGTGACCAGAGGCCGCTCAGCCTGGCGTTCGGCGACGACCCGATCCCGCACGCCCATCTGTGGAACGTCGCAGTGGACGAAACCATGGCGGTCAGCCCCCTGCCTGCGCCGCTGGCGCGCAAGATGCGCGAGGGCGGCCGTCTCCAGCTTCGGGTGCCCGACGGGGCCGGAGAGGGGCGTACGCTTCGATACGATCTGGAACTGCCCGCCTCGTCGTCGGCCATCGACGCCACGCTGACGGCGTGCGGCCGGCCGCTGGTCGATCCGCGCGACGCGGAACTGGAGGGACTGGACGAGCAGGGGCTGCCCGGCGGCATTCTGTGGGTTCGGCGTCCGCAGCCGGAGTGGCCCTCGGCGCGTCGGCAGTACGCCAAGGGCTTCGCCAACGTGACCTGTCTGACGTCCCCGGACGGCGCCTTGCGCGACTGCGTGATCGAGACGGAGCATCCCCGCGACGGGGGGTTCGGCGACGAAGTGCTGAGCTCCGTGCGCCGCGCACGGGTCGGACCGGCGGAAGGCGGCGGACCGCTGCCCGTCCGGCGGATGTACTTCCAGGTCAGCTTCGTGATGGACGGCTACAGCAACGCCGAAGACCGCGAGCGCCGGCGTCGCAGCCGGGAGGCCGAGCGGCGCGAGCGCGAGGCGGCGCGCCAGGGGGATTGACGGGCGCCTGGAGCGGGCGCCCGTCAGACATTCGGAGCCGGGACGTTCAGACGCGACGCTCGGTCCTTGGGACCAGCAGGAGGACGTAGGCCAGCGCCGCGACCAGAAGGCCGGTCGAGATCGCGAACCCCGTCCAGCCGAACACGGCCAGGTAAGTCGAGGTGGCGAGGTGGAAGCCGAAATAGCCCAGATGCAGGCCCGCACGCGCGGCGATGGCGGCCCGGCCCCACGAAGCCCAGGCCATGACCGCGACGCCCGTGACGACGGCGAGCAGGCAGTAGACGGCCCCGACCGCATGCTCCCACGGCGCGAGGGCGGCGTAGTAATCGATCGCGCCGGGCGGCAGGCCGTCGGGGATCGGAGCGCCGCCGCCGCCGGCTCCGCCCAGCACCAGCGCGGTCGCGACGTTCGCGCCTTCCAAAAGACCCTGGATCACGAGGATCGGCCCCACCAGCCAGCGGTGCCAAGGACGTTTGACCGGTTTGACGTCCGTGCGATTCATGACGAGCTCCCTCCTGTGATCAGGCCGGACGGCGTGGCCATGCGACCCGACCCTCTTGATGCGGGTAGTGTCAAATTCGCTTTCCACTTGGTCAAGTTACCTTGACTTAATGATTCCGAGCGGCCCCTATGATGGCGAGGTCAGTTCGGGCGGATCACCTGGGCCGAGAACCGCTCCATCTCCTCCTCCTGCGGCGACATCTGCAGCAGGAGGAGGTCCAGGCCGGCGGCTTCGAACTCCTCGATCCGCTCTCGGATGGTCTCGGGCGTGCCGACGAAGCCCGGGCGTAGGCCGCGGTTGGAGACGCTGTATTCGCGGATCTTCAGCTCGCGCTCCAGCTCGGTCCCGCTCAGCCACTGGTCGAAATTGGCGAAACCCGGCGGCGGGCTGCCCTCAGCCAGGCCAGGGATGGTGGTGATCCGTTCCAGCTCACGCTCCGCCTCGGCCTGACCGTCGCGGACGATGGCATAGCCCGCCATGCCGTACTGCATGGGCGGCAGGTCTAAGGCCTCGCGCCGGGCCTTCATGTCGGCGATCTTGGCCGCGATGTGGGCGGGGTCGTCGCCATGCATGACGTAGGCGTCGCAGAAGCGCGCGATCAGCGTCTTGGCCGCATCGCTCTCTCCGCCCGCATAGATGACCGGGCGGGGACGCGCGGGGCCGGAGATGGGCTTGGGCTGGACGATGGCGTCCTTCAGCGCATACAGCGCGCCGTCGAAATCGACGTTGTCCTCCGTCCACAGACGATCAACGACCTGCAGCCATTCGATGGTGCGGGCATAGCGGTCGTCGTGCTGATCGAACTGCAGGCCATAGCTCTCGGCCTCCTTGGCCCACCAGGACGAGACGACGTTGAGCGCCAGCCGCCCGCCCGAGATGCGGTCGATGTTGGCGGCCTGTTTGGCGAACAGCGCCGGCTGATGAAAGTTGGGCCGCACCGCCACCATCAGCTCTATGGTCCGGGTCACCGCCGCCAGGGCCGCGGCCGAGGACCAGGCGTCCAGAGCCGGGGCCTGGATGCCCTTGATGTCGTTCAGATTCAGCTCGGCGATCAGGGTCAGATCCCAGCCGATCTCCTCGGATCGGCGAACCAGCCGCGACAGGTTTTCCCAGCTCGCCTCGCGCTCGTCGTCGACGTTCCTCAGCCAGCCGCCGAAGACCGGGGCCCAATAGCCGTATCTCATGCCGCCCGCTCCGTGCCGCGCTTCATCTTCTCTTCGGCCACGACGGCCTTCAGCCAGCCCACCAGGTCGTCATGCGGGTCGAAGCCCAGCACCCGGACCGGATCGGCCACGAAGTTCGACAGCCCGTTGACGTCATAGAACAGGACGTCGCCCGTCCGGTCGTCGATCAGATATTCGACCCCGCCGACCTCCAGGCCGCCCTCGACCGCGATGCGCTCGACCGCGGCGATGATCTCCGGCGACGGATCGGCCTTGGTCATGGTCAGGGTCGGGACGCCCGGCCGCACCAGGCAGGCGTCGGCCGGGCAAAGGTCGAAGGCGTCGCCCGGGCTCTCGATGTCGATGGCGTAGAGATATTTGCCGTTCAGCGTCTCGACGCGGGTGATCTTGCCGCCGCGGCGCGGGGCGTACTCCTGGATCAGGGAGACGCCGTTGACGCCCATCGGGCACCATTTCTCGCCCGCGGCCTCGGCCAGTTTCTCGGGCGTCTCATAGCGGGTGATGCCCGCGCCGGCCCCGCCGATGTCGGCCTTGACCAGCACGGGGAACCGCAGCCCTCGCGCCGCCGCCGGAATGTCGGCCTGCCGGTGCGCCACCCGCGTGGCAGGACCCTTAAGCCCCAGCCGCGCGATCAGGCTCATCTGCCGTGCCTTGGAGGTGTCGATGTTCAGCGCCGACGCGTTGACCACCCGGGTTCCGAGTCCCCGCCAGTGCTCGAACAGGCTCTGGGCATAGAAGATCGGATGCTCCGGATCGCGCAGGAAGGAGCTCATGGCGACCCGGCTGAACACCACCGTCGCCGGCGGGGGAGAGGCGGCCGGGTCGAACGCGCTGCCCGCCAGCGGAACCTTCACATAGCTGACCCCATGCCGTTCCAGCGCCCGGAAAAGCGGCTCGAACCACTCGGGATGCTCATAGACCACGGCGAGGTCGGGGAAGTCGGTCATGGTCGCCAGATGCGTTACATCATGGTGAAACGCAAGAGGCCGCGACGACGACTTTTGGATGGGGGCGGCCACTGGACGCGGCTCCGCCGACATGGCATCCGCAGCCCTGCGCCCCGGTGGTGGAATTGGTAGACGCGCCGGACTCAAAATCCGGTTCCGCAAGGAGTGTCGGTTCGAGTCCGACCCGGGGCACCATCTTGGCGGCATCTTGCGCCGACAGGTTGATTGTTGCCGAGCCCTTTTTGCGTACCTGCGGCTCGCCTGCGGCGCTTGGTCTCGTCTGAGACCCCTGATGCCGTTGAATTTTGAGTTGCGTGGTTTAGACCTCAAGCTGCGCCATCTCGCTCACTCGGGCTGGCATCTGGGGCGACGCTTATGAAGGCCCTTTTGCTACTGCTGCTGGCTCTGGGTCTGCTGATGGGCTGGCCCCACCTTGAGCGCCTTCTCCGCGACCTGCGCGGCAAGAATTCAAAGCTTTGGGAGAATCAGGAAGCCGTTCGCCTAGAGACGGGGCTCTCACCGGAAGATTTAGCCGCAGTGCTGGCGCTTCCAGGCGCGCCAAGCGCCTATCGCACTGATGGCGAAACTATATGGATCAGCCGGGCGACAGCGGAATTTGTTCGGCGCTGCAGGGCCCAGGCCGATCGGGGCGCTTCAGAAGTTGCCCGCGCCGTGGGCGCCGGCTTGATCGGCGCGGCGGCCCAAGAAGCGCTTAGCGAAAAAGACAGCGACCGCTCGCCGCTTGACCGGGTGCCCCTTGGGTGGGGAACCAACACGGTGGCGTTTCCATCGACAGTTCAATGGTACCGTCCTGACCTCAGGTATGGTTTTGTCTCCACCCCGATCGGTGAGGCCTTGGTAACTGGCGAGATCCTTGCTGAGTGCGGTGTCGTAGGCTTGAAGGACAACGAGAAAGTCTGGGTTAATGTCTGTGCACCGCCGGGCCAGAAGAAGTTCGTCGTCATATTCATCACGAGGCGGTCGTGAAGTGACTGGTCGCATATACGCGGATAGACCCACACCTCTCTACGCACACGAGGGTATTGGCGCGGGGGCTGTTCACGGTTCCGCCTGAAACACCACCACCCCGTCCACGATCGTGTACAGCGCTCTCGCCTTGGGGATGTCGGCGATCGGGACGGTCATCAGGTCGATGTCGAAGACGGTGAAGTCAGCGCGCTTGCCGACCTCGATCGTGCCCAGTTCGTCCTCACGGAAGCTGGCCACGGCCGGCCAGATGGTGAACATCTTCAGCGCCGTGGCGCGGTCCACGGCCTCGTTCGGACGCCAGTCGGGGCCCTGGAAGCCCTGCAGATCGCGACGGCCGACGGCGGCGTAGAACTCGATCGCCGGATCGCCGCGTTCGACCGGCGCGTCCGAGCCGCCGACCACGAAGATGCCGCGGTCCACCAGGCTGTGCCAGGCATAGGCGCCGTCCAGCCGGGCGTCGCCCAGGCGGGCCGGCGCGAAATGCAGGTCGCCGATGGCGTGGCTGGGCTGCATGGAGGCGATGATCGGCAGATCCTGGAACCATCCGTAGTCGGACGGCCGCAGGATCTGGGCGTGTTCGATGCGCCAGCGCACGTCCTCCCCCTGGGGCCGCTCCGACGCGGGCACGTTTTCCATGGCCTGGTGATACCAGCCCGCCACCTCGGCGTTGCCGCGGTCGCCGATGGCGTGGGTGGCCGCCTGGATCCCGCTGCGCAGGGCGCGCTCGTACACCGGCACGATCTGGTCGCCCGTCATCTGCATCAGGCCGGTGGTGTCGGGCCGGTCGGCATAGGGTTCGAACAGGGCCGCCCCGCGCGAACCGAGCGCGCCGTCGGCATAGAATTTCACCGCCCGCGTGATCACCCGCCCGTCGGCCACCGAGCGCGGGCCGGACGCGAACAGGGCCGCCGCCCCGTCCGGCGTGACGCTGTTGTAGACCCGCAGGGGCGCCGCCCCCTCCTCGGCCATCCGCTCCAGCAGGGGCACGTCGGCCCACGGCACGCTCATGTAGTGCACGCCGGTCCAGCCATAGCGGGCATAGACCCGAAACCCCGCCTCATAGGCGCGACGCGTCGCCGCCTCGTCCTCGCGCGGCATCAGGCCGGCGACCAGCTGCTCGGCCGCGTCGACCAGCAGGCCGGTGGGCTGGCCCGACGCGTCCTTCAGGATCTCGCCGCCGTCCGGCGCGACCGTGTGGGCGTCGATCCCGGCGGCCTCCAGCGCGGCGGACGAGGCCACCACCGCATGGCCGTCGGCCCGCCCCAGCAGGACGATGCGCCCGGGCGCGGCTGCGTCCAGGTCCTGGCGCGTCAGGAAGCGGCCCTCTGGCCAGTGGGTCTCGATCCAGCCGCGGCCGATGATCGGCCCCTGCGGATTGGCCTCCGCCCAGATCGACAGCCGGGCCATGGCCTCGGCCGCAGAGGCGGAGCCTTCCAGGTTCAGCGTCAGCTCGCGCTGACCGATGCCGTTCAGATGGGCGTGCCCGTCGGTGAAGCCGGGGAACATGGTCGCGCCCTTGAGGTCGATGATGACGGGATTTCCCGGAACGATCATGGGGCCGGTCGGAGACCCGACGTATTTGATGATGCCGTCTTCGACCCAAACCATGGTGGCAGTCGGCGCAGATTCGACGCCGGTGTAGATCGTGCCGCCGTTGATCAGAAGGTCTTGGGCCAAGGCGGCGGGCGCGAGCGCCGACAGGGCGACGGCGGCGGTCAGGGCGGCATGGAAACGCATGGAGACGGCCTTCGCAGTGGGATTCGGTCCCCGTTCTAGCGCAACCGTCATCGAAGACGAGTCGCCCGCCCGGGCGCCCGACCGCGGACCGGGAGGTCCGCGCTCCTCCGAGAGAGAGTCGGCTTGATCCGGCGCCCCCCGCCGCGCTACGACGCCCCGGCGCCGCGGGCATGATGTAGTGGTAGCCTGGCAGCTTCCCAAGCTGCTCGTGCGGGTTCGATTCCCGCTGCCCGCTCCAGCTCGTTTCCCTAGCTCTCGTCGACGTTCAGCTTGTCATCCCGGAAATCGCGCCAGCGATTGTCCGGGACGCTGGCCTGGGCCTTATCGACCTCCCGGAAGACGCGAAGCGGCTCTCCGGGAGAAGGTCAGCGCCGTTCCGGCCGTCTCCCGGACAATCGCTAGCGCGATTTTCGGGAGGCCCCGTCCCTGGCGACGACGTCCCGGCTCTCCGCTGCGCTGCGGCCGGGATGACAAAAAAGGGGCGTCAATCTGACTGTCGATTGAGCATGGCTCAGTCGAACAGGCCGCCGGTTTCCGGCCGTTTGGGCGGCTCGGTCAGGCCCAGGTGGGCATAGGCGCGGGCGCAGGCCATGCGGCCGCGCGGGGTGCGCTGGATGAAGCCCTGCTGCAGCAGATAGGGCTCGATCACGTCCTCGACCGCGTCGCGCGCCTCGGCGATGGCGGCGGCCAGGGTGTCCATGCCGACGGGACCGCCGCCATAGTTTTCGATCAGCGCCTTCAGGAAGCGGCGGTCCAGCGAGTCGAGCCCCGCCTCGTCCACCTCCAGCCGGGCCAAGGCGCGGGCGGCCTCCAGCTTGCCGACTGACTTCGAGCCCTCGGCGTCGGCGAAGTCGCGCACCCGGCGCAGCAGGCGGCCGGCCACGCGCGGCGTGCCGCGCGAGCGGGCGGCGATCTCCAGCGCGCCGTCTTCGGTGACCGTCGCTCCCATCTTGCGCGCCGTGCCCATGACCACCCGGGTCAGTTCCTGCGGCGTATAGAACTCCAGCCTCAGCGGAATGCCGAACCGGTCGCGCAAGGGCGTGGCCAGCAGGCCCGCCCGCGTGGTCGCGCCCACCAGCGTGAAGGGCGCCAGATCGATCCGCACAGAGCGCGCCGAGGGCCCCTCGCCGATGATCAGGTCCAGCACATGGTCCTCCATCGCCGGATACAGGATCTCCTCCACCGCCGGGCTCAGACGGTGGATCTCGTCGATGAACAGGACGTCGCGCGGCTCCAGATTGGTCAGGATGGCGGCCAGGTCGCCGGCCTTGGCCAGGATGGGTCCGCTGGTGGCGCGGAAGCCCACGCCCAGCTCACGCGCCACGATCTGCGCCAGGGTGGTCTTGCCCAGGCCCGGCGGGCCGAAAAGCAGGACGTGATCCAGCGCCTCGGCCCGGCCGCGCGCGGCGTCGATGAAGACCTTCAGGTTGCCCTTGGCCTGCTCCTGCCCGACGAACTCCGACAGGGTCTGCGGACGCAGGGCGCGGTCGTAGGTCTCGCCGGGGGTGGGGGCGGCCGAGATGATGCGCTCGTTCATCGTCCTTCCCCCCTTGCGGGGGAAGGTGGGCGCCGGAGGCGCTCGGATGAGGGGGCTGCTTCCCCTTCGCTCATCACCAGACGGTCAGCGTGCCGATGCAGCCACCCCATCCGAGCGCCTCCGGCGCCCACCTTCCCCGGCAAGCGGGGAAGGGCATGTATGCTGCCCCTCACCGTCCCAGCTCCTGCAGCGCCGCGCGGATGACGGCGGAGAGGTCGGCGTCGTCGCCCAGCCGGATGAGGGCCTGATCGACGGCGCGGCGGGCGTTGACCTCGGCCACGCCGAGGCCGAGCAGGGCGGAGACGGCCTCTCCGGTCAGGCTGGGAACCGGCGCCGCCGCCACGACGTGCATGCCCGGCGCCGCCGGCGTGAACGACACGTCGCCCAGCGGCTTGCCCTTCAGCTCGGTGACGATGCGCAGGGCCAGCTTGGGGCCGACGCCGTTCGCGCGCGCCACCGCCGCCTTGTCCTCGCGCGCAACGGCGGCGGCCAGGTCGCCGGGCGGCAGGACGTCCAGCACGCTCAGCGCCGCCTTCGGCCCCACGCCCTGGATGCCGGTCAGGCTGGTGAAGGCCCGCCGCTCGGACCGGTCGAGAAAGCCGTACAGGCGCGGCCCGTTCTCGGCGTTCCAGACGTGCTCGACGTGCAGGGTCGCCTCGTCGCCCGGCGCGGGCAGGCGCTGCAACGTCCGCGAGCCGCAGGCGACGACGTAGCCCACGCCGCCGCAGTCGACGACGCAGTGGTCGGCTTCGACCTCCGCCAGTATGCCCCGCAGCCGCCCGATCATGCGGCCAGCCCCGGGGCGCGTCGAAGCTGGGCGTGGGTGATGGCGACGGCCAGGGCGTCGGCGGCGTCGGCCGCAACGTCGCCTGCGGCGGGCAGCAGGCGCTTCACCATGAAGGCGATCTGGCTCTTGTCGGCGTGACCGGCCCCGACCACGGCCTTCTTGATCAGGTTCGGCGCATACTCGGCCACGGGCAGCCCGGCCCGCGCGGGCGCCAGCATGACCGCGGCGCGCGCGTGGCTCAGCTTCAGCGTCGAGCCGGGGTTCATGTTGACGAAGATCTCCTCGATCGCCGCCTCATGGCAGGCGTGGGCGGCGCAGACCTCGGCCACGCCCTCCATCAGGGCCAGCAGGCGCACCGACAGCGGGCCGGTTTCCGGGGCCTTCACCACCCCATGGGCGATCCAGCGCAGGCGCGATCCGTGCGCCTCCACCACGCCCCAGCCGGTGCGGCGCAGGCCGGGGTCCAGTCCCAGAATGCGGGTCGCCCCATCATGAATCGGTGTGTTCGCCATCCGTTCCAGTCATGCCCGAAGGATGCCTAACGGACAATGACCACGATCAAGCGGTTTCAGTCGTCGCGCGGATCGAGGCTGAAGGCGCAGATGCCCGGCGTGCTCGACAATCGGGCGGCGAGGTCGGACAGGTCGGGGTCGGCGGCGCGCACCCGCCAGCCCACGCGCCGCGCTCCGTCGGGTTCCAACCCATGAAACGTGCGCTTCATCCGACCGTCCAACCGTTTCAGCTCATCCTCGATGGCCGAGAGGCCAGCCTCGCCGCCCGGCCGCCAGGTGATGCAGACGTCGACCATGGTCCGCGCCGGCAGTCGCTTGCTGATGATGCGCAGCGCCACGAGGATGGTCAGGGTCAGGGCTGTGGCCGTGCCGCCCAGGGCGAACAGGCCGGCGCCGAACGCCAACCCCAGGGCCGAGGTGATCCACAGCGACGCCGCCGTGGTCAGGCCATGGATCGAAAAGCCGGTGCGGAAAATCACCCCCGCGCACAGAAAGCCGATGCCGGTCAGGACGCCGTGCGCCATGCGGGTCGGGTCGGCGACGATCTCGGCGCCGTCGATGAGCGCGAACCGCCACGCGCCCTGGCTGACCGCCATCTCCATCAGCAGGGCCGAGGCCAGGCACACGAGAATGTGGGTGCGAAACCCCGCCGCCCGCCCGCGCCACTCCCGCTCCAGCCCGATCAGCCCGCCGGCGAGGATGGCGGCGAGAAGCGGCGAAGCGAAGTCGGGCAGGTCGGCGAAGTCCATCGCTCCGTCAACGGAGGGTTGGGCGCGGGGTTCCGGCGGCGTCAGCCGCCGTACGTCTCCCAGTCCTTTTCGGAGACGTCCTCGTTGGAGTGGACCTGCTGCACGTCGTCCTCGGCGTCCAGCGCGTCCATCAGCTTGACCAGCGTGCCCACGGGCTCGCCCGACAGGGGCACGGTCGATTGCGGCTTCCAGACGATGGAGGTCGATTTGGGGTCGCCCAGGACCTTGGACATGGCCTCGGCCACCTCGTTCAGGTCCTCGAAGGCGGTCCAGATCGTGTGGCCCGGCGCGTCCTCATAGACGTCCGGCTTGTTGAGGTCGCTCTCCACGTCCTGGGCGCCCGCCTCGATGGCGGCCTCCATGACGGCGTCCTCGGTGCCCGCCTCGGCCGCATAGTGGATCTTGCCGACGCGGTCCCACATGAAGGTGACGCTGCCGGTCTCGCCCAGGGCGCCGCCGTATTTGGTGAAGGCGGCGCGCACGTTGCCGCCCGAGCGGTTGCGGTTGTCGGTCAGCACCTCGACCACGAACTGGACGCCGCCGGGGCCGCGGCCCTCGTAGCGGATCTCCTCCATGGTGTCGGCGTCGCCGCCGGACGCCTTGGAGATGGCGCGCTGGATCACGTCCTTGGGCAGGCTCTCGGCCTTGGCGTTGTTGACCGCCAGGCGCAGGCGCGGGTTCAGGGCCGGGTCGGGAAGACCGGACTTGGCCGCCACGGTGATCTCCCGCGACAGGCGGCTGAACAGCTTGGACCGCACCGCGTCGGCCCGCCCCTTGCGGTGCATGATGTTCTTGAATTTCGAATGGCCGGCCATGGAGGTCTCTTGGTTGCCCTGCCGCTTGCGACGCGGTCGCTCGCTGCTTGAGGGCGGGGTTGTGCGCGTGAAAAGCGCGTCTAGCCGAGGGTGCGGCGACTGTCACGACGTCGGAACCCCGTCGGTGCGCCGGGCATTTCAGCGGCGCACCCGCAGGAGAGCGCCATGACCGCCCACGACGAGACCTGGATCGGGGACGACGAAGGTCCGGCCGACATCGTCGAGTGGTACGAGGCGCGCCCCGTCACCGTCTCGACCGCCGCCGCCGCCGGATCCCTGGTCGGCGCCTTCGCGCTCGGCGCGCTGGTGGCCGTGGGGGCCCTGGTGGTGCTGGGACGGTTGGACCTGGACTGAATCTCCCTCCCCTTCATGGGGAGGGACCGGCGGCGAAGCCGCCAGGGTGGGGTTGTGGTCGAACATGCCCCACCCGGATCGCTTCGCGATCGTCCCTCCCCATGAAGGGGAGGGAGAGCGTCACGCCTTCAGCCCCTCCAGGAACCCCCGCATCTTCTCGTCGATGGGCACCGGCCGCTTGGTCTCGCGGTCGACGTAGACGTGGACGAAGTGCCCGACCGCGGCCGCCTCGTCCTCATTGTTCCGGAACAGGCCGATCTCGTAGCGCACCGAGCTGGTGCCCACGTGCGCCACGCGGACCCCCGCCTGGATCTCGTCCGGAAAGGCCGTCGGCGCGAAGTAGCGGCAGCCTGTCTCGGCCACCAGACCGATGGTCTTGCCATGCTGGATGTCGAGCAGGCCGTTGACCACCAGCAGCCGGTTCACCGCCGTGTCGAACCACGAATAATAGACCACGTTGTTCACATGGCCGTAGACGTCGTTGTCCATCCACCGCGTGGAGATGGCCTGGAAGCGGCGATAGTCGCTCCGCCTCGTGCGCTCGATCGTGCCGCTCATGAGTCTCCTTTTTGCCCTATCGCCGGCTCGCGAAGCCTCGCTGCTTGAGGGCGTGCGTTTCCCCTGACGCGTCTTTGCGCGCCTAAGCCCAGCCTTGGGCTTGACGGACCCCGCGTCAAGCGGGCCGCATGCGCCCATGGACATCCGCGCCGCCGTGCTGCGCGCCGCCGGCGCCGCCAGACCCTATGCCGACAGCCGGCCGCTCTCGATCGAGAGCGTGCGGCTGGACCCGCCCGGTTCCGACGAGGTTCTGGTGGCGATCAAGGCGGCCGGCCTGTGCCACTCCGACCTCAGCGTCATCGACGGCAATCGCCCGCGCCCCCTGCCCATGGCTCTGGGGCACGAGGCGGCGGGCGTGGTGGAGGCGGTGGGGCCGGGCGTCGCGGACCTGAACCCGGGCGACCGCGTGGTCATGGTCTTCATGCCGTCGTGCCGGCATTGCGTGCCGTGCGAAACGGGGCGGCCCGCGCTGTGCGAGCCCGGCGCCGCGGCCAACGGCAAGGGCGAGCTCCTGGCCGGCGGGCGGCGCCTGCACGACGAGGGCGGCGACCTGCACCACCACCTCGGCTGCTCGGCCTTCGCGGAGAAGGCCGTCGTCTCGCGCCGCTCGCTGGTGCGCGTGCCGGACGACCTGGCGTTCGAACACGCGGCCCTGTTCGGCTGCGCGGTCCTGACCGGCGTCGGCGCGGTGATGAACACGGCGGCCGTGCAGCCCGGACAGTCGGTGGCCGTGGTCGGTCTGGGGGGCGTCGGCCTGGCCTCGGTCATGGGCGCGCTGGCGGCCGGAGCGGCGCCCGTCGTGGCCGTCGATCTGTTCGACGAGAAGCTGGCGCTGGCCCGATCCTTCGGCGACCTGCTCACGGTGAACGCGGCCGACCCCGACGCGGTGGAAAAGGTCCGCGCCCTGACCGGCGGCGGCGCCGACGTGGTGCTGGAGATGGCGGGATCGGCCCGCGCCCTGGACGCCGCATGGCGCATGACGCGGCGCGGCGGGACCACCGTCACCGCCGGCCTGCCGCCGCCCGACGCGGTCCTGCCGGTCAACATCGTGCAACTGGTCGCGGAGGCGCGGACGCTGAAGGGCGCCTACATCGGCGACGCCGATCCCCTGCGCGACGTGCCGCGCTACATCGACATGTTCCGGCGGGGCCGGCTCCCGATCGACCGCCTGCTGACGAGAACGATCACGCTGGACCAGATCAACGCCGCCTTCGATGACCTGGCCGACGGCCGGACCGTGCGTACGGTGGTGACGTTCTGAACCCACACCCGCTCATCCCGGCGAAAGCCGGGACCCAGCGCTTTGGGTGACGACCATTTGCGCGTTCGTCGGGTGGCGGTCCATGTCGGGGACTTGTTCAAGAACTGGGTCCCGGCTTTCGCCGGGATGAGCGGAATGAGAGAGGTTCGACTCTTCCACCCACGGAATTGATTGCCTAGGCGTTCAGCCGACCCTTCGCCCTGTTCCCCGCCACGCAGACCTCCGGATCCGGCCTGACCTCACGGTCGCCCAGAGCCTTGAGCACCAGCCGGATCACGTTCAGCCGCGCGGTCTTCTTGTCGTCCGTGACGACGCAGGTCCACGGCGCGGCGTCCGTGTGCGTCTCGGCCAGCATCCGGTCGCGCGCGGCGGAATAGGCGTCCCACCGCTTCTGCGCCTCGGCGTCCAGCGGCGAGACCTTGAACCGCTTCAGCGGGTTCTCGACCCGCTCCTCCAGCCGGCCCGCCTGTTCCTGGCGCGAAATGTCCAGCCACAGCTTGATCAGGCAGACCCCGTCCTCGACCAGCGCCCGCTCGAACCGCGGCGCGTGCTTCAAGAAGGCGTCGGTCCGCGCCGGCGTGCAGAACCCCATCACCGGCTCGACGCCCGCCCGGTTGTACCAGGATCGGTTGAAGATCACCGTCTCGCCCGCCGCCGGCAGGAGCGGGACATAGCGCTGGAAATACCATTGAGTGGCCTCCCGCTCGGTCGGCTTGGGCAGGGCGACGACGCGGGTCTGGCGCGGGGCCATGTATTCGGTCAGCCGCTTGATCGCCCCGTCCTTGCCCGCCGCGTCGCGGCCCTCGAACACGATCAGGGCGCGTCGCCCGTCCTCGATCAGCCGGTGCTGCAGATCCACCACCCGCACCTGCAGGCGTTCCAGCTCGCGGTCGTAGTCGTCCTTCTTGCCCATGAAGCCACCGTGCGCCGTCCCGCGCGAAATGTCATGCGCGCGACGCCGGGACGGGGCTAGATGGGGCCATGACGCGCTTCATCCCGAATCCTGACCGTCGCGGCGTGCTGGTCGGCGTCGGAGCCCTGGCGGCCTCATCGACGGCCGCGGGCGCCGCGCTCGCGGCCGACCCCGGCGCCTATGAGGCGGCTCTCGACCTGGCGGCGTCGCGCGGCGGCGCCCCCGCCCTGGCCGGCATGATCGTGGGGCGGTCCGGCGCGACGTGGATCGGCGTGCGCGGCGTCCGGCGCCAGGGCGCAGCGGACCCAGCGACCCGCGACGACCGCTGGCATCTGGGATCGAACACCAAGGCGATGACGGCGGCCTTGTGGGCGCGAACCGTGCAGGCGGGACTGGCCCGGTGGGACATGCCGCTGACCGAGGCCTTTCCCGACGTGGCGGTGCACGAGCGCTTCGTTGGCCTGACGGTGGACGAGTTGATGCGCCACCGCATCGGTCTGACGGACCCTGGGCTGCTGTCTCCCGCCTGGCTCGGAACCGCCCGCGTCGATCCCCGTCCGCTGACCTTGCAACGCGCCGATCTGGCGGCCCAGGCCCTGTCGGCGGCGCCGACGGGGCGCGCGGGAACCTTCGCCTACGGCAACCTGAATTACATCGTCCTGGGCGCCGCGCTGGAGCGGCTGCACGGCGCAGCGTGGGAGGATCTGATGGCGCGGGACGTGTTTGAGCCGCTTGGGATCACCAGCGGGGGCTTCGGCGCTCCCTCCGATCCGGCCCCCTGGGGCCACCGGTCGGCGGCCGGGGTAACGACGGCGGTGGCGCCGGGCCCGGGAGGCGACAATCCGGCCGCGCTGGGGCCGGCGGGCACGGCCCACATGACGCTGGCGGATTACGGCCGCTTCCTGTCGGTGTTCCTCGACGGCGGCAAGGGGTGGCTGACCGGCGCCTCTCTGGAGCGGCTGACGACGCCGTTCGAGGGGCCGCCGCCCGCCTATGCCGCGGGCTGGGGCGTGATGCGGACGGGCTGGGCCGGACGCGACCGGGGTCTGGGCCCGTTGCTGACGCACGACGGCTCCAACACCTTCTGGTACCTCAGCGCCGCGCTGGCGCCCGAGCGCGGGATCGGCTTCGTGGCCGCGTCGAACGACGCGGGCAAGGGCGGCGATGCCGTCGGCGACCTGATCGGTCGCCTGATCCGCACGGCCGCGACCTGACCGCGACATGAAGCGGGATCTGGCCGATTTCTGGAACCTGCTGTGGGAAGCGGCGCTGGGGCTGGCCGCCGCCTTCGCCCTGGCCAATCTTTTCGCGCCGCCTCAGGACTTGCCGTGGAAGCCGCTGGACCTAAGCCGGCCGATCGGCACGGCCACGGCGGCCCAGGTCGCGGACTTCGAGATCCGCCGCGCCGCCGCGCCGGAGGAGTCGAAGGCCGTCACCGACGCCTGCATTCAGCTGCTCCGCGAAGCGGGGGTGCAGGTCGAGCGCGCCGAGGATCGTGACGACGGCGGCTTCTGCGTGGTCCAGGGCGCGGTGCGTCTGACCGGCGGGGCGATCACGTCGCTGTCTCCCGGCGGCCTGGTGATGCAGTGTCCCATGGCCGTCCGCTACGTGATCTGGGATCGCCAGGTGCTGCAGCCCGCGGCGCGCGAAGTCTTCGGCCAGTCGGTCGCCCGCGTCGACAACATGGGCACTTACGCCTGTCGCCGCATCTATGGCCAGGAGGACGCCAATGCCCGGCCCAGCGAGCATGCGCGGGCCAATGCGCTGGACGTGGCGGGGGTGACGCTCGAAGACGGTCGCAAAGTCTCTGTTCTGGCCGACTGGAACGGCGACGGGCCGGCGGGGGCTCAGGGCGGGGACTTCTTGAGACGCATTCGTCAGGGCGCCTGCCGCGTGTTCTCGACGGTGCTCAGCCCAGAGTACAACGAGGCCCACCGCGACCATCTGCACCTCGACGGGGCCGAGCGAGGTCTTTGTTCGTGAACCGTACTCCCCACGGCGCTTGATCGCGTCGCGCGACCCGCCTTGCGCGACGCGTGAATCAAGCGCCCACTTTTCAAGGGCCTGATTCACGCCTTTGGGGAAATCGCGAAGCGATCTTCCCCGCCGCCGATCAGGCCCGCGCGAATCGGAATCCGGTTGACCGCGCGGAAAACGCGGGAGACAACGTCGATGCAGTCCGGATTTTCGCGGTGTCCAAAGCCGCGTGCAGCTCCTCCTCGTGAACGAGCCTGTCCAGATGGGCTGACGGGCGCCCCGTCGGGGCGTCTGCCTGGAAAGCGCGTTTACGGAGACGCACGATGGCGACCGGCACGGTCAAATGGTTCAACCCGACGAAGGGTTACGGCTTCATCCAGCCCGACGGCGGCGGTCAGGACGTGTTCGTCCACGTCACCGCCGTTCAAAAGGCGGGCCTGCAAGGCCTGGATGAGAACGCCAAGGTCGAATACGAGCTGGAATCCCAGCGCGGCAAGACCTCGGCGGTGGACCTCAAGGTCCTCTGATCCGAAGCTGATCTACGAACCGGCGGGCGCGGGACTTTCGGGTTCCGCGCCCGTTTTCGTTCCGGTCCGGGAACGCTGCGCCAGCACGACCGCCCCCAGCACCAGCGCCCCGCCCAGCGCCTGAACCGGCGTCAGGGCCTCGGCGAACAGGATCCAGCCCAGGATCGCCGCCACCACCGGCTGAACCAGGATGGTCACGGCCGTCACGGAGGCCGGCAGGCGGCCCAATGCCCACGCCACGCCGCCCTGACCGACCACGTGCATGACGCCCAGCCCGGCCAGCGCGGCCCAGCCCGCGGCCGTCTCCGGCGTCAGGTCCTCGCGCAGAGCCAGCGCGGCGATCAGCAACAGCGGCAGGCCGATCCCGGTCGACCACAGGGTGACCCTCAGCGCGCCGGCGGTCCGCCGCGCCGCCTGCACCGCCAGGAAATAGCCCGCGTACCAGACCGCGACCGACAGACTGAAGGCGTCGCCCAGCAGCGGGTTCGTCCCCTGTCCGCCATCGGCCCCGGCAGCCATGGCCAGGGCGCCCGCCATCGCCAGCCCCAGCGCCACCAGAAACATCCGGCTGGGCCTCTGGCCCCAAACGATCCAGGCGAAGGCCGTCACCACGACCGGCGTCAGGTTGCACAGGGTGGTGGCGTTCGCCACCGACGTCATGACGATGCCGTAGTGCCAGAACCCCAGATCCAGCACGAAGAACAGGCCTGCGAGCGCCATCCATTTCGAAGGTGCTGCGACGCCCTCGCCGCCGGGGCGGGCCGTCAGGATGAGCAACAGGGGAATCGAAAAGGCGAACCGCCACATACCCGCCGCCGCTGGCCCCACCTCGCCCAGCCGCACCAGGATCGGCGCCAGCCCCAGCACGATCGCCGCGCCGACGAGCACGATCAGGGCCAGGCGGCGGTCGGCGGGCGAGACGTCGAGCAAGGATGACAAGGTCGGGCGTCTCAGGATGGAAGGCGTGAGAGTCGAAAAAAATACTCTCATTTCTATCACGCACCCGACCCCGTCGTCAGGACCGAGGCATTCTAGCACATGCGGGCGACGTGCGCGATCGACGGATGAAAATGCCGTCAAAACAAAGGTTTGTATTCCCGTTGAGTGGTTGGCGCCTTCTCTTCTTTCGTCATTCCGGGCGCAGCGAAGCGGAGACCCGGAACCCGGCGGCGCCGCGACGGCGGCGAAACACCGGCGACCCCGTTTCCGTCCATTGGGCGAAGGCCTGGGCTCCCGACAGGTTCGCGCTCTCGCGCGCCGCTGGGTTCCGGGTCTTCGAGGCTTCGCCTCTTCGCCCGGAATGACGAAAGATTTGGCAACCGGGCCACCAACACCGAACGGGAACACAGCCAAACAAAAAGCCTCAGAGGTTCACCACCTCGAACCCGTCCTCGTGCGCCAGACGGTCGGCCAGGATGCCTCGGTGGCATTTCGAGGGGTCGCCGCAAAAGCACAGGATCGCGGTCGCCCGGTCCGTCGCCGTCTCGCGCAGGCGTTCGAAATCCACTCGAAAGGCCGGCTCCTGCATGTGGGCGCCGTAGATGGCGTGCAGGTCGTCCAGCCGTCCCGCCCGCGCCGCCTCACGCCCGGCCTTGGGCGTGCCCACGCCGCGCAGGTGCACGTAGTCGATCCCGGCCTCCGCCGCCGACCCGGCCAGCACCGTCTTGGAAAAGCCCGCCCGCCGCGACGCCGCCACCGCCCGCACGTCGGCCAGCACCTGAACGCCGGCGTCCTTCAGCCGCCCGATCACCTCGGCTTGCGGCCGGCCCTCATATCCGATGGTGTACAGCTTCATGCCCCGCACATGGGGCCGGAGGGACCGATGATCCAGAGAGACGTCCAGACCGACGGCCTGATCCAACGGGTGATCGAGGCCGGGCCCGACGAAGGCCCCCTGGTCCTGCTGATCCACGGCTTCCCCGAGCTGGGCGTCAGCTGGCGGGCCCAGGTCGCGGCGCTGGGCGGGGCGGGCTTTCGAGCCGTCGCGCCGGACATGCGGGGCTATGGCGGCACGGGCGGGCCGGCGGAAACCGAGGCGCACACGATCCTGCATCTGGTCGGCGACATGGTCGATCTGGCGCGGGCGCTGGGGCGCGAGACCTGCGTCGTCGTGGGCCACGACTGGGGCGCCCCCGTCGCCTGGCACTGCGCTCTGATCCGGCCGGATCTGTTCACCGCCGTCGCCGGCCTGTCCGTTCCGTTCCAGCCGCGCCGGCCCAAAGGCCCGCCGACCCCGGCCATGGCGGCCCTGTCGAAACGGGCGGGACTCGGCGAGCTCTACATCAGCCGCTTCCAGGCGCCGGACGCCCACGCGCCTTTCGATGCTGATCCGGCGACCGCCCTGCGCAAGATGTTCTTCGCCTACGACGGGGCCGCCTCCGACGCGGCACGATCGACCGGCTTTCTCCCTGTCGGCGTCGACCTGCTGGACAGCATCTCCGACGACGCGACCCTGCCGCCCTGGATGTCGCCGGAGCATTTCGCCGAATACGTCGAGGCCTTCGCCCGCGGCGGCTTCAAGGGGCCCGTCGACTGGTACCGTTGCCTGGATCGCAACTGGGAACTGACCGCCTGGCTGCAGGACCGGCGGATCACGGCGCCGGCCCTGTTCCTGGTCGGAGAGCGCGACCCCGTCCGCCACTATGCCGGGGCGCACGAGGCGGGGCTGAAGGACTGGCTGACCGACCTGCGCGGCCAACACGTCCTGCCCGGCGCCGGCCACTGGCTGCAGCAGGAGCGGCCGGACGAGGTGAACCGTCTGCTGCTGGACTTCCTCGCGGAAATCGACGCGGGCGATTGAACCGAATCGGCGCGGGAGCGCACCTATCCACCGGAATGACCGACGCCGCCGGCATGGCCGCCGCCCGCGCCCTGGACGGATACCTCGTCCTCTCCGCTCAGCGGGGCGATCGAGCCGCGTTCGAGCGTCTGGCCGTGCGCTGGCACCGGCGGCTGGAGGCCCATGCGCGGCGTCTGCTGCGCGACCCCGACGCGGCCCGCGACGCGGTGCAGGCGGCCTGGCTGGAGATCGTGCGGGGACTGAACGGGCTGCGCGATCCGGCGGCCTTTCCGGCGTGGGCCTATCGCATCGTCACCCGTCGTTGCGCGGCCGTCATCGGCGGTCTTCGTCGCGACCGGACGGCGGCCGCCGAGCTTGCCGCCGAGGCCCTGATCGCGCCCACCTCGACCGCGCCGCAGGACGTCGCCGACGAGGAAACCCGACTGCGTGCCGCGATCCGCGCCCTGCCGCCGGACCAGCGGGCCGCCATCGCACTGCACCATTTCGAGGGCCTGTCCGTCGCCGAGACGGCGGTCGCCCTCGACGTCCCCGCGGGCACCGTCAAGACCCGCCTCATGCACGCGCGGCGCAAGCTGAAGGCCGCGCTGGAAGGAGATCGCCATGACCCGGATCGATGACCGCATCGACGACGCGGTGCGCGCGGAGGAGACGCGTCTGCTGGCCCAGATCGGCGAGGAGCCGGCCTTCTTCGACCAGGTGTTCGGGCTGTTTCGCTCGCGCAACAGCTGGGTTCACTGGATCCTGATGGCGGCGCAGTCGATCCTGTTCGTCGCCGGCGCCTATGCCGGATGGCGGTTCTTCGGCGCCGCGACGGCGTTGGAGGCGTTGCGTTGGGGGCTGCCTTCGGCGGTGATGCTGCTGATGGCGACGGTCATCAAGCTGGCCATGTGGCCGATCACGCAGATCAACCTGCTGCGCCGGGACATCGGCCGGATGGCTCCGGGACCGAAGGGCTGAGCGCGGCGCGAAGGGCGCGCGGTCGCCGGCCCACGAGTTTTCTTGCCGCTCGCATTGAACCGAAAGCGTCCGCGACGGCACCTGTACCAACAGGCTGTGCGAGAGGGCGGGATGATCGAGGCGAATGGGCTGACCTTTGCCTATGGACGGCGGGCCCCCGCGGTCGACGGCCTGACCTTTTCCGTGGCGGAAGGCGAGGTGTTCGGATTCCTGGGGCCCAGCGGCGCGGGCAAGAGCACGACGCAGAAGACGCTGATCCGGCTGCTGCGCGGCTATCGCGGCGACCTGCGCGTCATGGGCCGTCCGCTGAAGTCGTGGGGCTCGGAGTATTTCGAACGCGTCGGCGTCTGTTTCGAACTGCCCAGCAGCTATCGCAAGATGACGGCGATCGAGAACCTGCGCTTCTTCGCCGCCTTCTTTCGGACGCCCACCCTGGCGCCGGACGAGGTGCTGGATCAGGTCGGGCTGAGCGCCGACGCGGACAAACGGGTGGAGCAGTTCTCCAAGGGCATGCAGATCCGGCTGAACCTGGCGCGGTCGCTGATCAACCGGCCCGACCTGCTGTTCCTCGACGAACCGACGGGGGGACTGGACCCGGCCAACGCCCGCATCGTCCGCGACCTGATCCGGGCGCAGCAGCGGCGGGGCTGCACGGTCTTTCTGACCACCCATGACATGCATGTGGCCGACGCGCTGTGCGATCGGGTCGGGTTTCTGGTGGACGGTCGACTGGCGCGGGTGGGCACGCCCTCGGCGCTGCGTCTCGAACACAGCCGGCGCCGCGTCCGGGTCCGGGCCGATCTGAACGGCGCCCTCCAGGACGAGACCTTCGCGCTGGACGGCCTGGCCGCCGACGCGCGGTTCCAGCAGCTGATCGGGCAAGGCCGGATCGAGTCGATCCACTCCCAGGAACCCAGTCTCGAGGACGTGTTCATCCAGGTGACGGGGACGCGGCTTTCATGAGCGCCTTCGTCCATTTCGTCGGAGCCGACGTCCGCATCCTGCACCGCTCAGGCTACATCTGGGCCAGCGTCGCGGTGTTCGGCCTGATGCTGCTGGTGGCGTTGCAGGCGTCACGCCTCGACTTCGCCGGCTATCAGGACTTCGTCGCGGCCCTGATCCTGTTCGACGTCGTGCTTACGCCGGTGATGCTGGTGGGGCTGATGGTGCTGCTGGAACGCGACGAGGGGGCATTCGCCGTGCGCTGCGTCGGCCCGGCGCCCGCTTGGGCCTATGTCGCCGCGCGGGTGGTCGTGGTCGGCGGCGTCGCGCTGGCGCAGACGCTGGTGCTCGTCACGGCGGCCTATGACGCGGCGTGGTCGCCGGTCTTGCTCACCATCGGTCTGGCCGCCGCCGCCGGCGTGGCGACCCTGCTGGCCTTCATGGTGGTCGCCTTTTTCGACGATCTCTACGCCTACGTCCTGCCCATGATCGCCGCGATCCTGGCGCTCGGCGCTCCGGGGTATGGCGTCTTGCTCGGCGTCGAGCCGGCCTGGCTCGCCTGGCACCCGACCGCGGGCGCCCTGGCCCTGATCGCGTCGGCCTTCGCGCCGGAGACGGCCATGGGGCTTTCGACGGCGCTGATTTCAAGCGTGCTCTGGATCGGGGCGGGCGCCGGTCTCGCCCATCTGGCGATCCGGCGGATGCAGGCCCGGATCGGAGGGGCCTGAATGACCGCCCGGCAGTTTTCCCACCGACCCGGACTGGCCGCGACCCTGCTCGCCGCCGATCTTCGCAGGGTTTTCCGGGATGGGCTGATGGCCGGGATCATCGTCGCGCCCCTGGCCGTCGCGCTCGTCTTCCGGCTCTTCGTGCCCGACGCCGCGACCCTGGAGGCCATTCTGGCCACGCAGCTGGGAGCCGTGAAGGGGACGGAGCTCGCGCGCGCCGCGCCGGTGTTGCTCATGAGCCTGCTGGCCGCCGTCGCGCCGGGTCTGGTGGGCGCGGTCCATGGGCTGCTGCTGGTCGGGGAGCGCGACGAGCGCACCCTGATGGCGTTGCGGGTGATGCCGGTGTCCTTCGCGCGATACATGGCCATGCGGATGTTCACGCCCCTGGCGCTCTCGGTCGCCATGACGATCATCGCCTATCCGCTGGCGGGCCTGGCGCCTCTGCCGATCGCCACGGTCGGCCTGCTGGCGCTGGTCAACGCCACCAGCGCGCCCGTCGTGGCCCTGGCCATGGCCGCGTTCGCCCGCGACAAGGTGGCTGCCCTCGCCGTCATGCGCGTGGCGAACAGCGTCCTGGCCTTGCCCATCCTGGCCTATTTCGCCACGCCGCCCCTGCTCTTTCTGGCGTGGCCGTCGCCGGCCTATTGGCAGATGACGGCGCTCTGGTCGGCGGCGGAGGGATCGCCTTTCGCGGGGTTCGTCGCCATGGCCTTGGCGATCAACGCGGGCCTGGGCGCATGGCTCTATGCCCGTTTCCAGCGCCAGGGCGAAGCGTGACGACCGGGGTGGGCCAGGGCGTGGTCAGACCGGATGGGTCGGTTCCGGCTTGGGCGGCTCGGGCGCGGGTTCCGGCGTCGACGGCACGTCGGGCAGAGGGATGAACTCAAGATCGTCCTCATGCGGCAGGGCCATGCGCCCGGCCTTCCAATCGGCCTTGGCCTGGTCGATTCGTTCCTGTTTTGAATGGACGAAATTCCACCAGATGTGGCGCGGCCCGACGCTGTCGCCGCCCAGAACCATGACGGTGGACGGGCGCACGGCGCGGACGGTGGGCTCGGCGTGCGGTTCCAGCACGATCATCTGACCCTCGCCGAAGGTACGGTCGCCGACCTCGATCTCGCCACGGGCGACGTACAGCGCCCGCTCGGCCATGCCGCCGGCGCCCTTGCCGGGCGGCGGCGCGGTGCGGACCTCCGCATCCATCTCCCAATGAACGTAAAACAGCGGCGACGACGTCGGCACGGCGGCTCTGGCGCCATAGGCCTCGCCCGCCACCAGCCGTGCGAACAGGCCCTGGTTGGAATAGCTGGGCTGGTCCGTCTCGCCGTGGTGGTGAAAGGTAGGGTCGGTCTCCTCCAGATGCTCGGGCAGGGCGATCCAGGCCTGCATGCCGTGCATCGGCCCGCCCGTGCTCTTCTTCAGCGGATCGGTGCGCTCGGAATGGACGATGCCGCTTCCGGCCGTCATCCAGTTCACTTCGCCGGGGCGGATGGCCTGGGTCGCGCCGGTGTTGTCCCGGTGCATGATCTCGCCCTCGAACAGATAGGTCAGCGTCGATAGGCCGATGTGCGGATGCGGCCGCACGTTGATGGCCTCCGACCCCGGTGCGAACTCCGCGGGCCCCATCTGGTCCAGGAAGATGAAGGGGCCGACCATCCGGCGCGCGTGGAACGGCAGGATGCGCCCGACCTCGAACCCGCCCAGGTCCTTCTTCCGGGCCTGGATCACCATTTCGATCATGGCAGCCCCCTCAAACGGTCGGTCTATTGCACGTGCGGCGTAACGAGACCCAGCGGCAGGGTCGTCACGTTCTTCACGCCGCGGGTGACGATGTGGCTCTCGCAGTCGGACACGATGCCCAGGGCGAGCAGCTTCTCACGCAGGAACTTGTCGAAGGCGTGCATGTCGCAGGTGACGATCCGAAGCACATAATCCTCGCGCCCGGTGATGGTGGCGCACTGCACGACTTCCGGCCAAGCGGCCACCGCCGACTCGAACCGCTCCAGATTCTCGGTCGAGGGCAGGTTCAGCTTGACGATGGCATAGACCTCGAAGTCCAGCCCCAGCTGGACCGCGTCCAGCAGGGTCACCCGCTTGACGATCAGCCCCTGGTCCTCGAGCCGCTTGATCCGCCGCCAGCAGGGGGAGGCCGACAGCCCCACCCGATCCGCCACCTCGGCAACAGACAGGCCCGCGTCGTGTTGCAGGATGTCCAGGATGCGGGCGTCGATGGCGTCGAGGTCTTCCGCCAAGGTGTTTCTCCGATCGATGATTCAGCGCAATGAAATAGCGTCAAAAGGCGATATGCAAGTCGGATTTGAGCGAGCCTTCCCGCCCGCCTCCATGCTAATGCACGCGGGAGGAAACGCGGTCGGATCAACCGAACGGGATCGACGATGAAGAAGCCAAATGCGGGCCAAAACTCCTTGGCGCTCAGCCTGCGCGTGCCCGAGCCCTCGGGCCGGCCCGGCGACGCCCCGGACTTTTCCCATCTGAAGCTCGACGCCCCCGGCGCGGTCGACCGCCCGGCGGTGTCCACCGCCCCGTTCGACATGCGCGACCACGCCTTCAAGCTGGTTCGCGTGCTGGATGATCAGGGCCGCGCCGTCGGTCCGTGGGATCCGAAGCTGGATGCCGAGACCCTGCGCAAGGGTCTGAAGGCCATGATCCTGACCCGCGCCTTCGACGACCGGATGCATCGCGCCCACCGCCAGGGCAAGACCAGCTTCTACATGAAGTGCACGGGCGAAGAGGCGATCGCCGTTGCCCAAGGGATGATCCTGAACCGCGAGGACATGGGCTTCCCGACCTATCGCCAGCAGGGGCTTCTGATCGCCCGCGGCTATCCGCTGGTCGAGATGATGAACCAGATCTACTCGAACGCGGCGGATCCGATCAAAGGCCGCCAGCTGCCGATCATGTACTCGTCGAAGGAGTACGGCTTCTTCACGATCAGCGGCAATCTGGGCACCCAGGTGCCTCAGGCCGTCGGCTGGGCCATGGCCAGCGCCTACAAGGGCGACGACAAGATCGCCATCGCCTGGATCGGCGACGGGGCGACGGCGGAGGGCGACTTCCACAATGCCCTGACGTTCGCGGCGGTCTATCGCGCGCCGGTGATCCTGAACGTCGTCAACAACCAGTGGGCCATCTCTTCTTTCATGGGCATCGCCGGCGGGCTGGAGACCACCTTCGCGTCGAAGGCCATCGGCTATGGGCTGCCCGCGCTGCGGATCGACGGCAACGACTTCCTGGCCGTTTGGGCCGCGACCCAGTGGGCCGAAGAACGTGCACGGACGAACCAGGGCGCGACGGTGATCGAGTTGTTCACCTATCGCGGCGCCCCGCATTCGACCTCGGACGACCCCAGCCGCTATCGCCCCGGCGACGAGCACGAGAAATGGCCGCTGGGCGATCCGGTCGAGCGCCTGAAGCAGCACCTGATCCAGCTCGGCGAATGGTCGGACGACCAGCAGACCGCCGCGGAGGCCGACGCCGTCGAACAGGTCCGCGCCGCGGGCAAGGAGTCCGAGGCGATCGGCACGCTCGGCCAGTCGCGTCCCAGCGTGAAGACCATGTTCGAGGAGGTGTACGCCACCGAGGACTGGCGCATCACCGAGCAGCGGCGTGAGGTGGGGGTCTGACCATGAGCGACAACGTCACCTTCACCGAAGCCGACCGCACCGACGGCCTCGCGCCCGACATGGCCGACCAGACGAACGCCCCTGCCTCCACCGCCCCCCGGTCGGGCGTGCAGGCCATGAACATGATCCAGGCCCTGAACTCCGCTCTGGACGTCAAGATGGCCGAAGACCCCGACGTCCTCTCCTTCGGCGAGGACGCGGGCTATTTCGGCGGCGTCTTCCGCGTCACCGACCATCTGCAGAAGAAGCACGGCCTGACCCGCAGCTTCGACGCGCCGATCAGCGAATGCGGCATCGTCGCCGCCGCCATCGGCATGGGCGCCTACGGCCTGCGTCCCGTCGTGGAGATCCAGTTCGCCGACTACATCTATCCCGCCTACGACCAGATCGTCTCCGAGGCGGCCAAGCTGCGCTACCGCTCGGCCGGCCAGTTCACCAGCCCGATCACGGTGCGCTCGCCCTACGGCGGCGGCATCTTCGGCGGCCAGACCCACAGCCAGAGCCCCGAAAGCCTGTTCACCCACATCGCGGGCCTCAAGGTCGTCATTCCGTCCAACCCCTATGACGCCAAGGGCCTGTTGACCGCGGCCATCGAGGACGACGACCCGGTCATCTTCTTCGAGCCCAAACGCCTCTACAACGGCCCCTTCGACGGCTGGCACGAGAAGCCCGTCTCGCCCTGGCGCGAGCAGGCGCTGGCCCAGGTCCCGACCGGCAAATACGTCGAGCCGATCGGCAAGGCGCGGGTGATGCGCGAGGGGAACGACGTCACCATCCTGGCCTACGGCACCATGGTCTGGGTGTCGCTGGCGGGCGCCGAGCACGCAGGGGTGGACGCCGAGGTCATCGACCTGCGCACCCTGGTGCCGCTGGACATCGAGACCATCGAGGCCAGCGTGAAGAAGACGGGTCGCTGCGTCATCGTGCACGAGGCGCCCAAGACGTCCGGCTTCGGCGCCGAACTGTCGGCCCTGGTTCAGGAGCGCTGCTTCCATTGGCTGGAGGCGCCGATCGCGCGCGTGACCGGTTGGGACACGCCCTATCCCCACGCTTTCGAGTGGGAGTATTTCCCCGGCCCGCAACGCGTGGCCGACGCCCTGAAAGTCACGATGAGCGGGGGCCGCTGACATGGGTCGTTTCGTCTTCAAGCTGCCCGACGTGGGCGAAGGCACCGCCGAGGCCGAACTGGTCGGTTGGCACGTCAAGGTCGGGGACTTGGTCGCCGAGGACCAGATCGTCGCCGACGTGATGACCGACAAGGCGACCGTGGAGATCACCGCCCCCGTCTCCGGCAAGGTCACCGCCCTGCATGGCGAACCGGGCGAGATGGTCCCCGTGCGCGGCCCGCTGGTGGAGTTCGAGGTCGAGGGCGCGGGCAATGCTTCGGCGGACGAGCCGGCTGCGGCTTCGGTGCCGAAGGCCGAGCCCGTTCCGCCTCCGGTCGAGACGCCTGAGGCCACACCCGCGCCGTCGGCCCAGCCCGCCTCGGGCGCCAACTACGTCTTCAAGCTGCCGGACGTCGGCGAAGGCACGGCCGAGGCCGAGCTGGTCGGCTGGCACGTCAAGGTCGGCGACGCCGTGTCGGAAGACCAGATTCTGGCCGACGTCATGACCGACAAGGCGACGGTGGAGATCACCTCGCCCGTCTCCGGCGTCGTCGTGGCGACCCACGGCGAGGCGGGCCAGCAGGTTCCCGTCGGCGGGCCGCTGGTCAGCTTCAAGGTCGAAGGCAGGGGCAATGTGGCGACCCCATCGACTCCCCTCTCCCTCGAGGGGAGAGGGGTTGGGGGAGAGGGTGGAGCCGCGACTTCGGCCGCTTCCGCCCCGAAGACTCCGTCCGCGTCTCCCACGCCGGCCCGTCAAGCAACTGCTTCCACCCCCACCCAACCCTCCCCCCTTGAGGGGGAGGGCTCGCGGAAATTCTCCGAACGCGGCCATCGCCCGCTCGCCTCGCCCGCCGTGCGGGCCCGGGCCCGCGACCTCGGCGTCGAGCTGCAGTTCGTGCCGGGGTCCGGGCCCGCCGGGCGCATCGAGCACGGCGATCTGGACGCCTACGTCGCCTCAGGCGGCCGCGGATCTTCCGTGGGCGGATCGACCTCCTCGACCTACGCCAAGGCCGAAGGAACCACCGAGACCCGCATCATCGGCCTGCGCCGCAAGATCGCGGAGAAGATGGCCGAGAGCGTCCGTCGCATCCCGCACATCACCTATGTGGAAGAGATCGACGTCACCGCCTTGGAGGAGCTCCGCGCCCATCTGAACGCCGAGGCCAAGAAGAGCGGGAAACCCAAGCTGAACGTCCTGCCTTTCATCGCCCGCGCCATCGTCGTGGCCCTGCGCGACCAGCCGCAGATCAACTCGAACTATGACGACGAGGCCGGGGTGCTGACGACGCATGCCGCCGTGCACCTGGGCATCGCCGCCCAGACGCCGAACGGCCTGATGGTCCCCGTGGTCCGCCACGCCGAGGCCCGCGACCCCTGGGACACGGCCGAGGAAATCGCCCGCGTCTCGGGCGCCGCCAAGTCCGGCAAGGCCAGCCGCGAAGAGCTGTCCGGCTCGACCATCACCATCACCTCCCTGGGCGCCCTGGGCGGCATCACCCACACCCCCATCATCAACCACCCCGAGGTCGCCATCGTCGGCCCCAACAAGATCGCCGAACGGGTCGTGGTTCGGGACGGTCAGATGGTCGTGCGCAAGATGATGAACCTGTCGTCCAGCTTCGACCACCGCATCGTCGACGGCCACGACGCCGCGGTGTTCGTGCAGCGCGTCAAAGGCCTGCTGGAGCATCCCGCGACGCTGTGGATGTGAGGGCGCCTCTGGCGCCACCGCGTGCTGGCTGATATATGTCAGGTATATCAAGAGAGGATGTGATGCGTATCCTGGTTGACGCGAATGATGCTCAGGTCGCCGCTCTGGACGATCTTGCCAAGCGTGAGAAACGCCCGCGCGCGGCGGTGATCCGCGCCGCCATCGACGAGTATCTGGCTCGGAACAAGCAGAAGGCCCCACTTGCGGATTCCTTCGGCCTGTGGGGCAAGGATGGTGAGGACGGCCTTGCCTACCAAGAAAGGCTTCGCAGCGAGTGGTAGCCGCCCTTTTGGACTCCAACATTCTGGTGGACCATCTGAAGGGTTACCCCCAGGCGACCGCGGAGATCGAACGATATCCGACCCCGGCCATCAGCATCGTGACCTGGATCGAGGTCATGGTCGGTGTGGGGGAAGACTCTTCCGAGCGAACGCGGCAATTTCTCGACCGCTTCACCATTATCGGCCTGACCGACACTGTCGCCGAGGGCGCCGTGCGTCTCCGCCGGAGCCACCGCCTGAAGTTTCCGGACGCCGTGATCTGGGCTGCCGCCCAGACGACTGGGCGTCTGCTGATCACGCGTAACACCAAGGACTTCCCGGTCGATGACCCGGGCGTCCGCGCACCTTACCGGCTGTGACAGGATCGTGCGCGAGATGATGAACCAAGCGTCCAGATTCGATCACCGCGTCGTCGACGGCCACGACGCGGCCGTGTTCGTCCAGCGGATCAAGGGCCTGCTGGAGCGTCCCGCGACGTTGTGGATGGGGTGATTTTCAATCCCGCTCATCCCGGCGAAAGCCGGGACCCAGTGCTTTGGGCGAGCGGTCTCGAAAGTGAGGGCCGGGGGTGATCCCCAACCGCCCTGCCTCACGATAGAACTGGGTCCCGGCTTTCGCCGGGATAAGCGGAAAAAAAAGATGGCTGAGACCCTGAAAACCAAAGTCCTGATCATCGGCGCCGGCACTGGCGGCTATGTCGCCGGCATCCGCTGTGGCCAGCTGGGGCTCGACGCCATCCTGGTCGACGGCGGCGACGGGCTGGGCGGGACCTGCCTGAACGTCGGCTGCATTCCGTCCAAGGCGATCATCCACGCCGCGGGCAAGTTCGAGACCGTCACCAAGGCCGCCGACGGCGGCACGCTGGGCATCACGGCGTCGAAACCGGCGATCGACCTGAAGGCCACCGTCGCGTGGAAGGACGGCATCGTCCGTAAGCTGAACGGCGGCGTCGCGGCCCTGTTGAAGAAGGCCAAGGTCAAGGTCGTCAAGGGCTGGGCCACCTTCTCGGACGCCAAGACCTGCACGGTGAAGACGGCCGAGGGCGACGTCACGATCAGCGCCGAGCACGTCATCCTGGCCACCGGTTCGGACCCGGTCGAACTGCCCTTCCTCAGGTTCGGCGGCGACGTCATCTCCTCGACCGAGGCCCTGTCGCTGGCCGAGGTTCCGAAGAAGCTGGTCGTGGTCGGCGGCGGCTACATCGGGCTGGAACTGGGCATCGCCTTCCGCAAGCTGGGGGCCGAGGTCACTGTCGTCGAAATGGCCGACCGTCTGCTGCCGCTCTATGACAAGGCCCTGACCGACCCGGTCGCCAAATGGCTGGCTGGCCACGGCGTCGAACTTCACCTCGGCGCCAAGGCCGGGTCGTTCGACATTCCCGGTTCTGGGGGAGGCGCGCTGAACGTCACCGACAAGGACGGCAAGGCGATGAAGCTGAAGGCCGACAAGGTGCTGGTCACCGTCGGACGCAAGCCGCGCACCCAGGGCTGGGGGCTGGAAAACATGGGCGTGGCCATGGCCGGGCCGTTCGTGAAGATCGACGACCGCTGCGCCACCTCGATGAAGAACGTCTGGGCCGTCGGCGACCTGACCGGCGAACCCATGCTGGCGCACAAGGGCTCGGCCCAAGGCGAGGTGGTGGCCGAGATCATCGCCGGTCACGACCGCCGGTTCGATCCGATCACCATCGCCGCCGTCTGCTTCACCGAGCCCGAGATCGTCTCCGCCGGCCTCGGCCCGCAGGACGTGCAGGGCCGTGACGACGTCATCCAGGCGGTCTTCCCCCTGTCCGCCATCGGCCGCGCGCTGGCCATCGAGGCGGCGGAGGACGGCGGCTTCGTCCGGGTCATCGCGTCGAAGACGGATCACCGCCTGCTGGGCGTCCAGGCCGTCGGCCAGCACGTGTCGGAGATGTCCAACAGCTTCGCCCAGATGCTGGAGATGGGCGCCGTGCTGGAAGACGTGGCGGGCGTGATCCACGTGCACCCGACGCTGGGCGAGGCCTTCCACGAGGCGTCGCTGCGCGCTCTGGGGCACGCGATCCACATTTGAGCGCCCTGACTCCCGCGACGCGGTCGCTCACTTCTTGAGGGCGGGGTTACGCAGGTTTCACCTACCTTACGTCGCTTTCACTTGAGCCCGGTCGAGGCACGGCGCACGGTCGCGGCACATTCACGGAGCCTCCCCATGCGCCTGCCGCTCGCCCCCGCCGCCCTCGCCGCCGCCCTGCTGGTCGCCGGCGCCGCCTCGGCTCAGGATCCTTCCAAAGACGGTGAATACCGCGCCGCCCTGACCAAAATGCTCACCGAGACGACGCAGGGCGTCTGCCCTGCCGACGTCATGGCCGACGATCTGCTGGAGGCCTGCCAAAGCCAGATCGACCAGATGGCGCCGGCCCTGGCCTCGCTGGGCGGCATCGCCTCGATGAATCTGGTCGGCGTAGAGGGCGAGGGCGCGGCCCGCATCGAACGCTATGAAGTGACTTATGACGCGGGCCCCACCTTGACCTGGTTCATCGGCGGCCGCGGCGCGGACGGCCGGTTCAGCTCCGCCGGCACCGGCGGCTGATGCGCGGGCCGATCGCCGCCGTCGTCCTCGCAGGCGCCCTGCTGTTCGCGGCCGCCGCCTCGGCCCAGGATGCGGGGACGGACGGAGAATTCCGCGTGCCGCTGGCGCAGATCATCGTCGGCCTGGCCGACGGCGAGTGCGACGCCGATCTGCTGGCGCCTAACTTCGTGCCGCTCTGCGAGGAGCAGCTGTGGGAGGTCGGCCAGGTGCTGCAGACCTTCGGCGCGATCACCGGGATGCGGCTGATCGACGTCGAAGGCGAAGGCGACGCCCGGCGGGAAATCTACGACGTCGATTTCTCCGCCGGGCGCACAGTCAAGGTCGGCATCGGCGCCCGGACCGCCGACGGCAAGTTCACCAGCCTGTCGTTCGACGGCTGATCAGGCCGCCTGGGCCTGCATGGCCTCGGCGTTGACCGCCGCGTCGGCGATCTTGGTCAGGTCCTCGTCGGTCTGGGATTCCTCGGTCAGGGTTTCGTCCAGCAGGGTGACCGCCTCATCCAGGCCCAGCACCGTGGCCCAGCGCTTCAGCGTGCCGTAGCGCGTGATCTCATAGTGCTCCACGGCCTGGGCCGCGGCCAGCAGGCCGGCGTCCAGGGCGGCCGTGCCCTTATATTCCGCGGCGACCTCGTCGCCCTCGTCGAGGATGCCTTCGATGGCGGGGCAGGTCTTGCCGCGCGCGGGCTTGCCGATGATCTCGAACACCCGCTGCAGCCGCTCGACCTGACCCTCGGTCTGGGCCTCATGCTTTTCGAACGCGGCCTTCAGCTCCGGCGCCTGCGCGGCGCGAGCCATCTTGGGCAGGGATTTCAGGATCTTGCGCTCGGCGTAATAGATGTCGCGCAGGGTGTCGTGGAACAGATCGTCCAGGGTCTTCTCGGCCATGATGGGCTCCTTTCCAGGGGGGAGACTGAAAAAAGAGCGGACGCGCCGGCCGGTTCCTAAGGCTCAGGTTGAAATCCGAAATCGTGAAGTCGGCGCCATCGACGGTCACGGAACCGGCGACCGCCGTGTCCCGTTGGCCTTGACGGAAGGAGCTTCGGCATGACCGGAAAGGATCTCGTCGACACGACCCCTCAACGCCCTCGGAAGCGGGAGGCGACGGCCTGGCCCCCCGCGACGTCGCCGATCTTCGGCGCGCCCTGGCCGAGCGCGGCTTCTACGTGATCGGGGAAATGCCCAATGACCGATCCGACGACCCCGACCCTGACCTCGACCCTGCCGCCGTCGATCTCGGCCCGCCTGAGGGAGATCCTGTCGGGGATGGATGAGCGAGGGCTGACCGTGGCCATGGCCGAAAGCTGCACCGGCGGACTGATCTCGGCGGCCTTGTCCGGCGTCCAAGGCCTGTCCCACGTCTTCGTCTGCGGGTTCGTGACCTATTCCGACGGCGCCAAGCGAACCGCCTTGGGTGTGTCGGCCCGAACTCTTGAAACCGAGGGCGCGGTGTCGCGGCGGTGCGCCATTGAAATGGCCGAGGGCGCGCTGAAGCGGTCGAGCGCAGACGTCGCCGTGTCCGTCACCGGCTTCGCCGGGCCCGGTGGCCCCGACGACGAGGAAGGACTGGTCTGGTTCGGCCTGAGCCGCCAAGGCCGGCCGACCCTGACGCAAGAAGCCCACTTCGGCGCGATCGGGCGCGATGCCGTTCGGCTGTCATGTCTGAACCGCGCGCTCGATCTGCTGTCCAAGGAGCTGGAAAGCCAGGCCCGTCACCCGGCGCGACGGGTCGCCGCATAGCCCGAAAGGAAACCGACATGCCCCGCGGGGACAAGTCCGCCTACACCGACAAGCAGGAGCGCAAGGCCGATCACATCGCCGAAGGCTATGAAAAGCGCGGCGTCTCCGAGAAGGAGGCCGAGCGCCGAGCCTGGGCCACCGTCAACAAGGACGACGGCGGCGGCAAGAAGTCCGGTTCCGGCCGCGGAAAGCACACCGGCCATCCCGCCGCCCACAAGGGCGGGCGCAAGGGAGGCGCCGCCTCCGCGTCCCGCTCAAGCGCCGACCGCTCAGCCGCCGCCAAGAAGGGCTGGGCCACCCGACGGCGCAAGGCCGGCGGATCCTGAGACGGGAGATGACGATGAACGACTTGCAGGCTTCCCCTTGGCTGATCGTCGTGGCTCTGGGCCCTCTGGCGCTGCTGATCGCCTTCATCTGGGCCCGCGTCCGCACGGGTCGGCGGAACGACCGATCGGACCCGGACACGCCCGCCGATGACCCGTCCAAGGGCATGCCGGGGCATGACTAGGAGGTCGCCCATGCTGAAGCGTTACGGCTACGCGTGGCTGACGCTCCTGTTCTTCGCCGTGTCGTTGGGCCTGCACTGGCTGTTCGGCTGGAACGCCTTCGTCGATGCGGCGCGCGATCATGGCCAGACCCCGGAACTCGCCGGCTACCTTACTGAGATGGGCCGCGACACTTTCGAGAACTGGCAGTCCGAATTCCTTCAACTGCTATGGCAGGTCGTGGGTCTGGCCTATTTCCTCTACGCAGGGTCGCCGTCGTCGAAAGAGAACGACGACCGCGTCGAGGCCAAGATCGACGCCTTGCTGGAGCTCGTCGGCAAGGAACGCGGACTCGAACTGATCGAGGAGATCGACGAGACCCACCTGCGGCGAGGCGGCCACGCGGACATCCACGAGGAGCCGCCCTACGCGCGCGGCGCATGACGGCCGGGATCATCTCGCCGCCGGTCGCCCAGGGCCCTCTCGGCCGCGAGCTGCCCGCTTACCTGTCGAACGGCGTGATGGGCCTGCGCGTGCGCGAGGATCCGCTCCGGCCGGGTCTCTGCATCCTCTCCGGCTTCGTCGGCGAGCATCATGAGCGCCGCGTCGAGGCGGCCGTGGCCGGCCCGTATCCGCTCGGTCTCGACGTCGCCCTGGACGGCTTGTGGGCCTCGGACCAGGCCGGCGCCGTCGAGCCGCTGGATCAGGCCTACGATTTTTCCACCGGCGAGCTGACCACACGCGCCCGACTGACCGTAGGCGAGGCGACGGCGGTGGTCGAGACGATCGCCTTCTGCAGCCGCACTCATCCGACCCTGATCTGCGAGCGCATCCGGGTGACGCCCGAAGGATCGCAGGAAATCCGCGTTCGGCCCCGCGTGTCGGTGGCCGGCCTGCGCGGCCGCTCCCTCGAGCGCCGTCTCGACACGCCGGGAGAGCCGCAGCCGGCGGCCGACGGAACCCTGCTGTGGGGATCCGAAGGCGAAATGGGCATGCTCGGCCTCGCCCTGTCCACGGCCGCCCGCGGCCAAGCGGAGCGGACGCAGGAGCCGTGGGACGATCAGGGTCCGCTGTCGACGACCTGGACCTTTGACCGAGCGGGCCGCCCAGTGGTGGTCGATCGTCTCGTCTCCCTGGTCCCCGACGTCATGCACGCCCAACCGCAGCGCCAGGCCCTGCGTCTGGTCGCCCAGGCCGCCGAACTCGGCCTCGACGACCTTCGCCGCCGCAATCGCGACGCCTGGACCGAGCTCTGGAAAGGGCGCGTCCGGCTGGTCGGCGCCGACGAGAAATGGCAGGCCCTGGCCGACGCCGGCTTCTTTTACCTAAACTCATCCGCCCACAGATCGTCGCCCTCCTCGACGTCCATCTACGGCTTGGCGACCTGGATCGACCACCACTACTATTTCGGCCACGTGATGTGGGACGTGGACGCCTTCGCCGTTCCGCCGCTCAGCCTGCTGCAGCCGGACGCGGCCCGGTCGATGCTGGACTTCCGGACGCGGACCCTGCCCGCGGCGCTGATGAATGCCCGACTTCAGGGGCGGATGGGCATTCAGTTTCCTTGGGAGGCGGGCGCCCGGGCGGGCGAAGAGGCCAGCCCCGGCGGAGCCGGCGCCGCGGCGCGGGAGGTGCACGTCAATCTGCACGTCGCTCGCGGCTTCGCCCTGCACGCCGACGTGGGAGGCGATCTGCGGTTCCTGCGCGAAGAGGCCTGGCCCGTGTTGGCGGGCGTCTCCGACTGGATCGTTGATCGGGTGACGCCGACGCAAGACGGCTACGTCTTCCGGGAGTTGGGAGGGCCAGCCGAGAATCCGGGGTTCATCGACCAGGACGCCCTCACGACCATGGCGGCAGGCGTCGTGCTGCGGCGTGCTCTCCGCGCGGCCGAACAGCTGGGGTGGCCGGCGACGCCGCGGTGGGCCGAGGTGGCGGGGGGTATGAGGCCGGTCGTCCGGTTCGATGGCGCGATCGCTTCGCACGCCGACTTTCGCATCGACGAGCCCAAGGGCGCCACGCCGGGGCCATTGATGGGCATTTTCCCCTACTGGGCGGACATGGACGCGGCCACGCGGGACCGAACGCTGGACCTTTACCTCGCGCATTGGCGCGACTACGTCGGCTCGCCCATGCTGGCGGCGCTTTACGGCACATGGGCGGCGTGGTCCGGGGATCGGAACCTGTCGCTCAAGCTGTTCGAAGAAGGCTATGCGAAGTATCAGATCGGGCGGTTCGCCCAGACGCTGGAGTATCGCGTCGACAAGATCGACGGCGTCGCCTCCGGCCCCTTCTTCGCCAACATCGGCGGATTCGTCGCCGGCCTTCTGATGGGTCTGCCTCGCCTGAAGATCACCGACGCCGATCCATCGACCTGGGCGCAGGACCAAGTCGTTCTGCCTGCCGGCTGGACCGCGATCGAATGCGGCCGATTGTGGATCCGCGGCCGGCCCTGGCGTCTGGTCGCCCGCCATGGGAAGCGCGCGCGGCTGACGCCGGACTGAGGCTCAGCTGAACGGCGGTCTGCCGGCGTCGCTCGCCGCCGCGCCGGGCGTGACGTCCGCCAGTTCGGCCGCCTGGGACCGGGGCGGGGCGGCCTGGAGGTCGTCCTGGCCGACGTAGGTCTCGACCGCCTTGACCGACAGCACGCTTTCGCCCGGCAGGGCCAGCGGGATGGCGGCGTCGGTCGCCTGGACGTCGGTCTCGGACGGCACCCGCACGGTCCGGGTCTGGCCGCCGCGGCCCAGGGTCACCTCATAGACGCGCAGGGTCATGGTCGCTCTCCTTCTGCTGGGAAGGGAGCGCGGGGCCGGGCGACCGGTTCCGCCCAGTCAGACGCGCTTCAGGTCCGGCGGCGTGGCCTCTGCGGTCAGGATGCGGATCGCCTCCTCGACCGTGACCACGTCCTGCGCCTGGCTGCCCAGGCGACGGATCGCGACCTGGCCGGTCTCGGCTTCTTGCCGCCCGACCACGGCGATGACCGGCACCTTGGCGACCGAGTGCTCGCGGACCTTGTAGCCGACCTTCTCGTTGCGCAGGTCGGTCTCGACGCGCAGGCCCGCGGCGCGGAACCTGGCCGCCACCTCTTCGGCATAGGGATCGGCCTCCGAGACGATGGTCGCCACCACCGCCTGAACCGGCGCCAGCCACAGGGGGAAGGCCCCGGCGTAGTTCTCGATCATGATGCCTATGAAGCGCTCGAACGAGCCCAGGATGGCTCGGTGCAGCATCACGGGGCGATGCTTCTGGCCGTCCTCGCCGACGTATTCCGCGCCCAGCCGCTCGGGCAGGACATAGTCCAGCTGGATGGTGCCGCAGGTCCACTCGCGGCCGATGGCGTCCTTGACGATGAAGTCCAGCTTGGGCGCATAGAAGGCGCCGTCGCCCGGCGTGATCACCGGCTCGGTTCCCGCCGCCCGCGCCGCCTCGGCCATCAGGGCCTCGGCCTTGTCCCAGAACGCGTCGGAACCCGCGCGGGTCTCCGGCCGGGTGCCCAGCGAGATGTAGGCCGTCTCCATGCCCAGGTCGGCGTGGACCGAGCGAGCGAGGTCGATGAAGGCCGCCGTCTCCTCGACGATCTGATCCTCGCGGCAGAAGATGTGGGCGTCGTCCTGGACGAAGCCGCGCACCCGCATCAGGCCATGCAGCGAGCCGGACGGCTCATAGCGGTGACACGCCCCGAACTCGGCCATGCGCAGCGGCAGTTCGCGGTACGACCGCTGGCCCTGATCGAAGATCTGCACGTGGCCCGGGCAGTTCATCGGCTTGAGGGACAGCTCCTCGCCCTCCACCGTCTCGCAGACGAACATGTTGGGCCGGTACTTCTCCCAGTGGCCGGACGCCTCCCAGAACTTGCGGTCCAGCACCTGGGGCGTCTTGACTTCGACGTAACCCGCGGCGTCCAGCCGGCGGCGCATGTAGGCCTCTATGACCCGCCACAGCACCCAGCCCTTGGGGTGCCAGAAGACCATGCCGCGGCCTTCCTCCTGCATGTGGAACAGGTTCATGGCCCGGCCCAGCCTGCGGTGGTCGCGCTTCTCGGCCTCCTCGATCCGCTCCAGATGTGCGTCCAGGTCCTCCTTGGTAGCCCATGCGGTGCCGTAGATGCGCTGCAGCTGCTCGCGCTTGGCGTCGCCCCGCCAATAGGCGCCGGCCAGCTTGGTCAGCTTGAACGCCTTGCCGACGTGGCGCGTGGAGGGGAAGTGCGGTCCTCGGCACAGGTCGATCCAGTCGCCCTGTTTGTATAGGGTGATGGTCTGGTCTTCGGGCAGGTCGCGGATCAGCTCGGCCTTGAACTTCTCGCCCTTCGTCTCGAAGAATTGGATCGCGTCGTTCCGATCCCAGACCTCGCGCTCGAACTTGGCGTCGCGGTCGACGATGCGGCCCATCTCCTTCTCGATGGCGGCGAAGTCGTCGGTGGAGAAGGGCTCCTCGCGGAAGAAATCGTAATAGAATCCGTCCTCGATCGCCGGGCCGATCGTCACCTGGGTGCCGGGGAACAGGGTCTGGACGGCCTCGGCCAGCACGTGCGCGGTATCGTGGCGGATGGTGTACAGCGCCTCGGGGTCGTCCCTCATGATCAGGCGGAAGTCGCCGCCGGTCTCCAGCTCGCGAGACATGTCGCGCTGCTCGCCGTTCAGCTCGGCCAGCAGGGCCTTCTTGGCCAGGGACGGCGAGATTGACTGGGCCACGTCGCGGCCGGTCGTGCCGGGGGGAAACCGGCGCACCGCGCCGTCGGGAAATTTCAGGTCGATCATGCTTCTGGCTTCTTCGGCGGCACCGGATCGTAGCCCGATCCGCCCCATGGATGGCACTTACACAGGCGGCGCACCGTCAGCCATCCCCCGCGCGCCGGTCCATGCTGGATCAGGGCGTCGCGGGCATAGTCCGAACAGGTCGGCAGGAAGCGGCACTGCTGTCCGAAGATCAGGCTGAAGGTCAACTTGTAGGCGCGATGCGCCAGGCGGACGCCGCCCTCATACAGGTTTCGGCCGGACACGGGCTCAGGCCGCGCCGGCGCCGCGAGTTCGCTCGGCTTCCTGCTCTTCCCAGCTGGGCTCCGCATAGTAGGGCGGACTCCAGATCAGACGGCGGGTGATCGCGTCCTCGATGGCGTCGCACAGGGCTTCGATCGCGACCATGGTGGAGGCGTGGCGCGCCGGATAGTCGGCGACGGGCCTGAGCAGGCGCAGACCCTCGAACCGGCCCGTCGGGCCGTCGCCGCCGGACTTCAGCATGTCGCGCATCGCGTTTCGCGCGGCCCGAGCTTCGGTCAGGTCCGTGCCCACGGCGTTCGCGCCGACGATCGACGCCGCCGCCTGACCCAAGGCACAGGCCTTCACCTCCTGGGCGAAGTGCTCGACCACGGAGCGCCGTCCGATCTTCACGTCCACGATCGCCCGCGACCCGCACAGCTTCGCCGTCCGCTCGCCGGTCCCGTGCGGCAGCTCCAGCCGCCCCGCGTGCGGCAGGTCCGCGGCAAGCCGCAGAATGTCCTTGGAGTAGATCTCGTCGATCATGATGGGCTGGATATAACAACGACCCTCTCCCGGCGGGAGAGGGTCGGTCAAAGGAACGCGGACGTCCACGTGCGCGATTGATGGGCAGCCGGATTCGCGGACCCGGAGGTCCGCGCTCCCTCGAAACTCTATTGCAACGAACCCCAGGTCCGCGCCCCGGCGGAGCCCGTTTCCGCGCGCTGTCGGATCCAGGCCAGGTTGGCGTCGGCGATCTCCGGCGGCAGATCGCGGCGCAGCATGCGTTCAGCCTCCACCAAGTCGCCCTTGAGGCCCAGCACCAGCGCCAGATTCTGGCGCACCTGCAGCCCCGCGTCGGGATGGGCGGCGGCGCGGCGCAGCAGGCCCTCCGCCGTGACCAGGTCGCCGGCGGTCAGGGGTCCCATGGCCATGTTGGCCAGGATGGCGGGGTTTTCGGGCGACAGGGCCAGGCCTCGGGCCCAGACGTCGGCGGCGTCGTCCGGCCGCTTCACCTGCTCATAGGCCACGCCCAGCAGCGACAGGGGCCGCCAGTCGCGCGGCGCCAGTTGCGCCGCACGTTCCAGATGCGTCACGCCATAGAAGGCCTGGCCCCGCGCGATATGGGCGCGTCCGGCCTCCAGCAGGGCCTCGACGTTGTCCGGCTGGACCACCAGGGCGCGCTCGGCGGCGTCGGCGGCTTCCTGATTTCGGCCCAGTTCGCGCAGCGCGCGGGGGAGGGCGGCGGCGGCCTCCGGATCGGCCGGGTTCTTCTCGAACTCCTGCGACCAGAAGAGCGAGCGGCTGAGCGGATCCATCCGCTCATAGGCGGCGCGCTGTTCGGCCGGAGCGGCGCTCGGCGCCTGTTGCGCAAGGGCGGGCGTCGTGAGGAAGCTCAGGGCTGTTGCGGCGAGGAGAAGGGTGCGCGACATGGGATCGGTCCGTCCGGCGTTCGGGAGAAGAGTCGTCTCCGCGCGTCAAGGGACCGTTAACGCTCGTGTTTCCGGAGCCTCCGCATGACCGCCGCCGCCGACGTCCTCATCGCCGCCTCCGACGCCGCCCTGCCGGTGCGACCCGCGCGGGGCGGGGGCGGGCTGAACGGGGCGGTCGCGGCCTGGGCGGCGGTGAACGACTTCACCGGCAAGCCGGGGCAGGTGCTGATCGTGCCCAGGACCGAAGGAGGGCCTGACCGCGCCCTGCTGGGCGTCGGCGACCGGCCCCTCGACGCCATGGCCGGGCGTTGTCTCGCCGTGAAACTGCCCGCCGGAGACTGGCGGCTGGAGGGCTGGTCGGACGGCGAAGCGCAGGCGCTGGCCCTCGCCTTCGCCCTGGGGGCGTACCGGTTCGACCGCTACAAGGCGAAGCCCGGACCCCGGCCGCGCCTGGTCGCGCCCGCCGGACTGAACCTGGACGCGACCCGGGCGATCGCCGACGCCTGTTTCCGCGTGCGCCGCATGGTCGACACGCCGGCCGCCGACATGGGGCCCGCCGAGATCGAGGCCGAGGCACGCGAGGTGGCGCAGACGCACGGTGCGTCCATCGAAGTCACCGTCGGCGACGCCCTGCTGGCGGCGAACTATCCCGCCGTCCATGCGGTCGGCCGCGCCGCCGCGCCGCACCGGGCGCCGCGCCTGATCGAGATCGGCTGGAACCTGGATGCCGCCGACCGGCCGCTGGTGGCGCTGGTCGGCAAGGGCGTGGCTTTCGATTCCGGCGGTCTGGACATCAAGCCCGCCGCCGGCATGCGCAACATGAAGAAGGACATGGGCGGCGCCGCCCACGTCCTGGGGCTGGCCCAGCTGATCATGGGCGCGAACCTGCCCGTGAGGCTGGTGGTGCTGATCGCGGCGGTGGAGAACGCCATCTCCGGCGACGCCTTCCGGCCCGGCGACGTGCTGAGCACCCGCAAGGGGCTGACGGTGGAGGTCGGGAACACCGACGCCGAGGGGCGGCTGATCCTGGCCGACGCCCTGGCGCGCGCGGGCGAGCGCGGGCCGGATCTGACGCTGGACTTCGCCACGCTGACCGGCGCGGCGCGGGTCGCCCTGGGGCCGGAGCTGCCGCCGCTCTACACCGACGACGACGCGCTGGCGGCCGACCTGCTGGCGGCGTCGGCGCGGGTCGGCGACCCCCTGTGGCGCATGCCGCTGTGGCCGGGCTATCGCGCCTCGGTGGAGGCCGAGATCGCGGACTTGAGGAACGATTCCGCCGCCTGGGCCCAGGCCGGATCGGTCACCGCCGCCCTGTTCCTGCAACGCTTCGCGCCGGAGACGGGCGCCTGGGCGCACCTGGACGTCTTCGCCTGGAACCCCCGCGCCCGCCCCGGCTGGCCCGAGGGCGGCGAGGCGCAAGGCATCCGCGCCGTCTTCGACATGCTGACGCGGCGCTTCGCGTCTGGGGACTAAGGGCTGGGACTGGGACCGGGCATTGGGGATTTGGGACTGGGGGTGCGGCATCGACCAGTCCCCAATCCCCGATCCCCCGTCCCGCGTTAACCCGCCTTTTCCCCCTGCGGAGTCAGGATCGACGACGAACCGGACCCGACGTTTGCCGCACGATCTCCACAGCCCGGACCCGCGCTTCCTGCCCGCGCGCCCCGACTTCGCCGCCCAGGCGCTGGAGGGGGTCTTTCGCTCGCCGGAATATCGCACCGCCGAACTCATGCAGGCGCGCGCGCCGACGACCGATGTGTTCGACGACCAGGGAAACCGTGTTTCCCAGCTGCTCTTCGGTGAAGCGTTCGACGTTTTGACGCGCGAAGGAAATCGGGACTGGGGCCAGTGTCGCCGTGACGGCGTGGTCGGCTGGGTCGATGCTTCCCGTCTGTTCGCAGGGGTCCATGCCCCGACGCATCGTGTCGCCTCGGTCGGTGGGACGCTGCCGTTGAACGCCATGGTCGATCCGACGCGCGATGCGGTCGGCGACGTGAGTCTGTCGCGGATCGGGGAGTTCGAGCCGGATGTGGCCGCAGTCGCGGAACGCCTGGTCGGCGCGCCCCACGTGCCGGGCGGCCGGTCGGACCGTGGAATCGACTGCGCCGGGCTGGTCCAGGCCTGTCTGATCGCCGGCGGCCGGTCCGCACCGCGCTATGCCGACGGTCAGGCGGAGATCGGGTCGGCGATCGGTCTTTCAGACCTGCGTCGCGGCGACCTGGTGATCTGGCCCCATCCGATCGGCGGGGCGGGCTGGAGCGGTCATGCGGGCATGATGGTCGGGTCCGGAGCCCTTATACACGCCTCCGGCAGAGCCGGCGCCGTCGTGATCGAGGCCATGACGGACGCCGACGCCCTCCAGCGCGCCGAGGGTTTCGGCGCGCCGCTCTTCAGGCGGATCTGATCGGCGTCAGCCGGCCGCGGCCGGAGAGGCCTCGGTGGTGGGCTGAGCGGCGGCGCCTTCGACAGGAGCGCCCGTCGTCGCGCCGGCTTCCGCCGCGCCTTCCGCGGGAGTCGCGCCCTCGACCGGAGCGGCCGGCTGGCGGGCGGGGTCGGGCGCCGGAATCGAGAAACCGGTCGAGCCTTGCGCGCGCAGATAAGCGATCAGGTTGATCCGGGTCTGCTCGTCTCGCAGGCCGGCGAAGGACATCTTGGTGCCCGGAACGTCACGCTGCGGGGCGGTGATGAAGGCGTCCAGCGCGTCCAGATCCCACACCGGCGCCTCGCCGCGATGGGCGACCATCGCCTCCGAATAGGCGAAACCGCCATGCGAGGCCACGCCGCGACCGACGACGCCGTAAAGGGCCGGGCCGATGCCGTTGGCCCCGCCTGCGGTTATGGTGTGGCAGGCCTGGCAGCGGGCGAAGGCGGCCTCGCCGGCGGCCAGGTCGGCGCTCGTGAACACGGTGCCCCAGTCGATCGGCAGGGCGGCCGGCGCCGCGCCCTCGGCGGCCTCTTCCGGCACATCGACGAAATAGCCCATCTTATCGGGCGGCTCGGCGTGATAGAGTTCGTTGGTGACGTTCTGGACGCCGATGATCACCAAGGCGGTCGCCAGACCGGCGCCCATGATCTTGTTCCACTTCAGATCGCCGCTCATCGCGTCGTCGCATCCCACTTGTTGCCATGACCCGCGGACCGCGCGCGCCGGGGCGCGTGAAGGCGGCCTCGCCTTGCGTGGGCGTCTCTGACACGCTAGCGCCGGCTTCGCAACCGGCCCCGGCCGCGGCATGAAGGGACCGACCGCCGCATGAACCCCCTCGTGCTCATTCCCGCCCGAATGGCGGCGACCCGCCTGCCCGGAAAGCCGCTGGCCGACATCGGCGGCCGACCGATGATCGTGAGGGCGTGGGAGCGGGCCATGGCCTCCGGTCTGCCCGTCGCCGTCGCCGCGGGCGACGCGGAGATCATCGACGCGATCGTCGCCGCCGGGGGTGTGGCGGTGCTGACCGATCCGGACCTGCCGTCCGGCTCCGACCGCATTCGGGCGGCGTTGAACGCCCTGGATCCCGAACGGCGGCACGACACGGTGATCAATCTGCAAGGCGACATGCCGTTCGCCGATCCGGGACTGTCCACCGCCTGCGCCGCCCTCCTGCACGGCCAGCCCGACTGCGACGTGGCCACCCTAGTCGCGCCCGAAGCGGACCTCTCGGACCGCTCGAACACCGACGTGGTCAAGGCCGTGCTGGCGATGGAGCCGGGCGAGCGGCACGGCCGCGCCCTCTATTTCACCCGCTCCACCCTGTATGGCGACGGGCCTGTGTGGCGGCATGTGGGCATCTACGGTTATCGCCGCGAGGCGCTGGAGCGATTCTGCGCCGCGCCGCCCTCGCCGCTGGAACGACGTGAGAAGCTGGAACAGCTGCGGGCCCTCGAGATGGGTCTGTCGATGTGGGCCGCGATGATCGACGCCCCGCCGTTGTCCATAGACAACCCGGCGGATCTGGAAGCCGCCAGGACGCTCGCCTGATGACGTGGCAGTCAGACCTCGTCATTTGCGCCTAGGCCGCGGCGGGCGCATGAAAGGCCATCACTTCGGGAGGATCCCATGAAACGCTTCGTCGCCGCCTCCGTCGCCGCCTTCGCCCTCATGGGCGCCGCCGGCGCCGCCTCCGCCCAGGACGCCAGCGGCGCCGCTCTGGTCGACACCGTCTTCGGCCAGCTGGAAGCCGAGTTCGGCATCTCCGCGGCCAGCCGCGCGACGGGCCGCTTGGCCGAAGGCGGCTCGACGACCGGCACGTTCAATGTGGCGTCGGGCGCGAACTACATCGTCATCGGGGCCTGCGACGAAGGCTGTTCGGATCTGGACCTGGTGGTCCGCGATTCTGCGGGCAATGAGGTGGGCGCCGACTATGAGCCGGACGACGCACCGATGGTCGTCATCCCGGCGGGCTCGGGCGGGCGCTACACCTTCGAGGTGCAGATGGCGACCTGCGCGTCGAACTGCCACTTCGGCGTCCGCTCGTACAACGCCGGAAACTGAGCCGGCTCAGGGCTCGAACCCGTCGATCCAGGCCTGGATCAGGGTGCGGGCGATGGCGACGGGGGGCGGGGCGATCACCGTCGGATGGCGGCCGGCCAGGGCGTCGGCCGCCTCCTGACGAGTCAGCCAGGCGCTCTCCGCCAGTTCGTTCGGGTCCAGCGTCACCGCGTCGCTTTCGACCGCGCAGACCAGGCCGATCATCAGCTGCGACGGAAAGGGCCACGGCTGGCTGGAGTGGTGGCGCACACGCGTCACCGTAAGCCCCGCCTCCTCGAACAGCTCCCGCGCGCAGGCCTCCTCGATCGTCTCGCCCGGTTCGATGAAGCCCGCCGGGGCCGACATCCGTCCGGGCGGCCACGTCGGGCCGCGCGCCAGAAAGCAGCGGCCTTGGAACACCGGCAGCATGATGCAGACCGGATCGACGCGCGGGAAATGCTCGGCGCCGCAGCCGGGACAGGCACGCTTCCATCCTCCGCAGGCCGGCGACGTGGCCGCGCCGCAGACGGCGCAGAAGCCGTGACGTCTCCGCCAGTCGAACAGACTCTTGGCCGCCCCCGCCATGGCCGCGTCGGCGGGGCTCAGCGCCATCGCCGCCTCGCGGAGCGGCGACCCGCCCTCCGCGACCTCCACCGCGAAGACCGGCGCGCCCCTCCACAGGCCCAGGAAGACCTCCTCGCCCACCGCGTCGGCCTTGGCTGCGCCGAGCGCGGTCCAGACCAGCCGAGGCCGCTCCGGTCCGTCCTCCAGAATTGGACCTGCGGCGTCGCAGCTCAGGGCCAGCGCCTCGGGATGCGCCGCCATTCGCGCGAGGAAGGCCGGGTCGTTGCGGCGGTCGCCCGCCCGGTCCAGCGGATTGCCGGCGAAGATGTTGGACGGCGCGTCGCTCATGCCGCCTGAATAGCGCGGCCCCGCTTGCGTCCGCGACTTCGAAATCGCATATGTCGCTTCGGAGATCGCGGGCGAAGGCTTCGCCAACCTGGTCAGGGCCGGAAGGCAGCAGCCACAACGAATTCCCCTTCGGGTCGCGGTCTCCACCCTCTTTCATTTGTGCCCTACTGCTCGCGCCGCGGGCGCTCGCTGCTTGAGGGCCTTCTCCCTCCCCGACAGGGGAGGGTGGCGAGCCGCAGGCGAGACGGGTGGGAGGGATGCGGTGATCGGCCCTCGATCCAAGCGTGTCTCGCCGCGTCCCTCCCACCCGATCGCTGCGCGATCACCCTCCCCTGTCGGGGAGGGAGACCTCAGTGCCTCTCACACCACCGCCCGCTTCAGCGCCACCAGCGCCTGATCCGTCAGCGCGGCGTCGCCGACCGCCAGGATGCGGCCGTCGGTTCCGGGCGTCTGGCCCAGCCAGTCGGTGACGCGGCCGCCGGCGGCCTCGATCAGGGGAACCAGCGCGGTCCAGTCCCAGACCTTCAGTCCGGTTTCCGCCACCAGGTCCACGTGGCCGGCGGCGAGCATGGCGTAGGCGTAGGCGTCGCAGCCCAGGCGGGCCAGCTTGGCCGCCGCCCGCACCTGACGCCAGGCGCCCAGTTCGGCGCCGGTGAAGATGTCGGGGTCGGTCGTGGCGATGACCGCCTCGTTCAGGTTCGGGCAGGCGCGCACGGCCAGCGGCGTCTCCCGGTCGCCTCGCAGCAGGCGTGCGCCTGAGGGGCCGCCGACGAAGATCTCGTCCAGATAGGGCTGGGCCACCACGCCGACGGTCGGCCGCCCGGCGACCCGCAGGCCGATCAGGCAGGTCCACAGCGGCAGTCCGGCGACGAAGGCGCGCGTGCCGTCGACGGGGTCCAGCACCCAGACGTGCTCGGCGTCCGGCCGGTCCTCGCCGTACTCCTCGCCCACCACGCCGTGATCGGGAAAGCGCTCGGCGATCAGGCGCCGCATGGCCGCCTCGGCGTCGCGGTCGGCCCGGGTCACGGGATCGCACGCTCCGCCCTCGTTCTTGTCGTCGAATTCCACGCCGGTCCGGAACAGCGGCAGGCTGGCGGCGCCGGCGGCGCGGGCCAGATCGACGGCGAAGGCTTCGAACTCGGTCATGGGCGGGGGCATACAGACGCCGCCCCGCGCCGTCACGACCTCAAATCAGGCGGCGTCGCCTTCGACGTGCAGCGACTTGGCCAGGTCCAGCAGACGCCGCCGCGGCTTCTCGTCCAGCTGGTAGTAGGCCTGGATCAGGTCCAGCGTCTCCTTGCGGGAGTACATCTCGCCGCCGTGGTTGGTCTGGACGGCCTCGCGGCGCTCCAGGGCCTCGGTCAGGCCGTCGTAGAAATAGCTGACGGGAGCCTCCAGGGCTTCGGAGAGCTGCCACAGGCGGGCGGCGGAGATGCGGTTGGCGCCGCACTCGTATTTCTGGATCTGCTGAAAGCGGATGCCGACCTGGGCGGCCAGCTGCTGCTGGGTCAGGCCCAGCAAGCGGCGGCGGCGGCGCAGGCGGCGGCCGAGGTGAAGGTCGATGTCGGTGGCCATGGCCCCAGTTCCCCTGATTGCGGACCGTCCCGAAACGGCACGGCTCGCCCCTCACGCGGCAAGGGACATGCCGACATCGCGTGACGGGGGAGTGACGACGTTCGACGAAATCCGTCCGACGAACGTTGGCTTTTGCGGCCGAAGCAACCCGCCGCGCCGACATGCATTGTAGCCGCACAGATCAACTGTGCTGGAAGGACTGTTCTGATGGGTATTCTCGCTTGGATCGTGATCGGCATCGCCGCCGGGTGGTTGGCCGAGCAGGTCATGGGCCGCAATCACGGCCTTCTGACCAATCTCATCGTCGGCGTGGTCGGCGCCTTCCTCGGCGGGTTTCTGGGCAGCACCTTCTTCGGCATCGGCCTGTCGGGCTTCAGCTGGCAATCGCTGATCGTCGCCTTCGTCGGCGCCTGCATTCTGCTGTTCCTGCTGGGCCTGGTGAAGCGCCGGGCCTGATCTACGGATCAGCCGAACGAAAAGGGCGGCCCCCGCAAGGAGGCCGCCCTTCTTCTTTCCTGGAGCCCGGATCAGTCCTCGCGGACGCGCTTCTTGCGGAACGAGGGGTTCAGGACCTGCTTGCGCAGACGGATGGACTTGGGCGTCACCTCGACCAGTTCGTCGCTCTCGATGTAGGCGATGGCCTGTTCAAGCGAGGGGCGCCGCGGGGGAGTCAGGCGCACGGCCTCGTCCTTGCCCGAGGCACGGACGTTGGTCAGCTGTTTGCCCTTGATCGGGTTGACGTCCAGGTCGTCCGACCTGCTGTTCTCGCCGATGATCATGCCCTGATAGGTCTTTTCCCCCGCGCCCACGAACATGACGCCGCGATCCTCCAGATTCCACAGGGCGAAGGCCGCGGTGTCGCCGTCGGAGTTGGAGACGAGCACGCCCTTCTGGCGGCCCTCGATGGCCCCCTTGTGCGGCTCGTAGTGCGAGAAGACGCGGTTCAGCACGCCCGAGCCGCGCGTGTCGGTCAGGAACTCGCCCTGATAGCCGATCAGGCTGCGCGACGGGCTCATCAGCTGGATGCGGGTCTTGCCGGCGCCGGACGGGCCCATGTCCTTCAGCTCGGCCTTGCGCTGGCTCAGCTTTTCGATGACCACGCCGGTGAACTCGTCGTCGACGTCGATCATGACGTCCTCGATCGGCTCCAGCCGCTCGCCGTTCTCGCCGGTCTGATAGACCACGCGAGGCCGGCTGATCGACAGTTCGAAGCCCTCGCGGCGCATGTTCTCGACCAGCACGCCCAGTTGCAGCTCGCCGCGCCCGGCGACCTCATAGGCGTCGGCGCCGGCGGTCTGGGTCACGCGGATGGCGACGTTGGCCTCGGCCTCCTTCAGCAGGCGGTCGCGGATGACGCGCGATTGGACCTTGTCGCCCTCGCGCCCGGCCAGCGGGCTGTCGTTGACCGAGACGGTCATGGAGATGGTCGGCGGGTCGATCGGCTGGGCGGGCAGCGCGTCGGTCACTTCCAGCGCGCACAGGGTGTCGGCCACGGTGGCCTTGGACATGCCGGCGATGGCGACGATGTCGCCGGCCTCGGCGCCCTCGTCCACCGGCTGGCGCTTCAGGCCGCGGAAGGCCAGCACCTTGGTGATGCGGCCCTGCTCGATCTGCTTGCCGTCGCGGTCCAGAGCCTTGATGGCCATGCCGGGAACGGCCTTGCCGCTCTCGATCCGCCCTGTGAGCAGCCGGCCCAGGAAGGGGTCGCTCTCGATCAGCACGTTCAGGATCTGGAACGGCTTGTCCTTGTTCTGGGCGACCGGCGGCGGCGGCACGTGATCGACGATCAGGTCGAACAGCGGCGCCAGAGTCTCGGACTTCTCGTCCAGATCCAGCGTGGCCCAGCCGTTGCGGCCCGAGGCGTAGATGTGCGGGAAGTCCAGTTGTTCGGGCGAGGCGCCGATGGCCTCGAACAGTTCGATGGTCTCCAGATGCACCCGGTCCGGATCGGCGTGGGCGCGGTCGACCTTGTTGATGCACAGGATGGGGCGCAGGCCCATCTTCAGCGCCTTGGTCAGCACGAACTTGGTCTGGGGCATGACCCCCTCTTCGGCGTCCACCAGGATGACGCAGCCGTCGACCATGCCCAGGATGCGCTCCACCTCGCCGCCGAAGTCGGCGTGGCCGGGCGTGTCGATGATGTTGATGCGCGTCTCGCCGGCCTTGCCGTTCCACAGCACCGAGGTCGCCTTGGCCAGGATGGTGATGCCGCGCTCGCGCTCCTGGTCGTTGCTGTCCATGGCGCGTTCGGTCGTCGCCTCATTGGCGCGGAACACGCCGGACTGGGCCAACAGCTGGTCCACCAGGGTGGTCTTGCCGTGATCAACGTGGGCGATGATGGCGACGTTGCGCAGGTTCATTCAGGTAACGGGGACGGGCGGCCGGAAACGGTCGGGCCGCGAGGTTTCGTGCGACGGTGCGGGGAGGCGCGCGCCTCATACAGAACAAGCGGGCGAAACGCCAGCGTGACGCCGCCCGGGGAATCGGCTTGAACGGCGGCCATGGACGCGCACGGGAACCTGGAAGAGCGGCTGATCGCAGCGGTGCGGAATGATCCGGACCTGATGCGCGTGCTCCGGACGGCCGCGACCCTGGACCTCAACGACTGGCTGATCTTCTCCGGCAGCGTCTACCAGTGCGTTTGGAATGCCGTGACGGGACGTCCGGCGGGATACGGGATCAAGGACTTCGACCTGGGCTATTTCGACGAGGACGTCAGCTGGGACGCCGAGGACGCGGTGATCCGCCGCGTGGCCGCCGCCTTCGACGAGCCGCTGCGCGGCCGCGTGGAGGTCAGGAACCAGCGCCGCGTGTCGGAGTGGTTTCCCGCCAAGTTCGGCGAGCCGTATCCGCCCGTCGCCTCCACCGCCGAGGCCTTGGACCGCTTCGTCGCGCCCGCCTTCGCCGTCGGGGTGCGAATGGAAGCAGACGGGCGGATCACCGTCGAGGCGCCGTTCGGGCTGGAGGACGTGTTCGCCCTGACCGTGCGCCCCAATCCGAACCGGCCCCTGGCCGGGGATTGGGACAGAGTCGTAGACGGCCTGCGCGCCCGGTGGCCGGAAGTGAAGGTGGTGGAATGATTGTAGCGACCGCAGCTTTTGCGCTCTCGATGATGGCCTGCCCCGAGCCGTCTCACGTAATGATGGCCTTGAGTCTCGACGATTTCGATCAGACCGATCAGGGATGGCGATCACTGGACGACGAGGGTTGCGAGGTCGCCGCGGCCGACGCCATCGCACGTTACCGGCTCGAGAACGTCGACACGCTGCTAGTTCAGGACATCGGCACGCTGATCTGGCACGAGGCGCAACTTCGCGCGGCCGCCGGACAGACCGACCGTGCCGTCGACCTGATGCGCCAGTCTCGCGAGACCGAAGCAGAGCCGGTGATCCAGCACTACATCGACGGCACGCTGGCCTTCCTCCTTCGGGACGAACCCGGCTTGCTCGATGCGCGGGCCCGCATGGTCGCCGAGCCCGTGCCGGATGGTTTCGCGGGGGCAGTAGAGCGATTTCGGGCAAGCTATCCCGACTTCCCGCCGCCGGTTTGGCCGTTGAATCTCGACGCCATAGACGGACTGATCGCGTGTTTCGACAAACCCTATGCCGAAGCCTACGCATGCCGCCCTGAGGTGGTGGAGTGATGCGCCAGTGGACCGTGGACGCCTTCGCCGCCGCGCCCTTCCTGGGCAATCCCGCCTGCGTGGTCGAGCCGCTCGACGCCTGGCCGGAGGATGGCTGGATGCAGGCCGTGGCGCGCGAGAACAATCAGGCGGAGACGACCTTCCTGTTGCGCACCCCGGATCCCGCGCGGTTCGGCCTGCGCTGGTTCACGCCGGGACAGGAGGTCGATCTGTGCGGCCATGCCACCCTCGGCGCGGCGCACGTCCTGCTGTCCGAAATGGGGGTGGGCGCCGCGGAGCTGGCCTTCGACACCCGGTCCGGGCCGCTGTTCGTGCGGCGGCTGGGCGAGCGCTATGAGATGGACTTTCCAGCCGACCCGCCGCGCCCCTGCGCCGCGCCGGACGGCCTGGCCGAGGCCCTGGGCGCCGAACCGATCGAGGTCTTCGCCGGGCGCTATCTGCTGGTTTTGCTGGCCGACGCCGCGACGGTTCGGGGTCTGACGCCGGACATCCGGGCGCTGGCGACGATTCAGGGCGACGCGGGCGAGGTGGGCCAGGTCATCGTCTGCGCCCTTGCCGACGCCGGCGACGACGTGGACGTGGTCGATCGCTTCTTCGCCCCCGGCTGCGGCGTGGACGAGGATCCGGCCACCGGCTCGGCACACTGCATCCTGGCGCCCTTCTGGGCCAAGCGCCTGGGGCGGCCGACGGTCCGCTTCCGCCAAGTCTTCCCCACCCGCGGGGGTGAGATCGAGACCGAGGCGCGCGGCGCCCGGGTGCTGCTGCGCGGCAGGGCCGTCACCACGGTCGAGAGCCGGCTGCGGGTCTGACCCAAGAGAAAGGGCGCGGAGCCTTTCGGATCCGCGCCCTCTTCACCTCCGGATTGGGGTCGGAGGTCTTCGCGATCGCCTACCAGCGGCCGCGGCCATCACGGCCCCGACGGTCGCCGTCGCGGCGTTCCCAGCGGACGCGTTGCGCCAGACGGTCGAAGCGGTGGTCCAGATCGCGGACCTCCTGACGTGACAGGCCGTTGCGCGAATACTGGCGCTCCAGACGGACCAGGGCGTTCAGCTCGGCCCGCAGGCCCGACGCCTCCCGACGGGTCAGGGCGCCGTTGCGCACGCCCTGGTCGATGCGGCGGTCCAGGTTGGCGACGCGGCGATGGATCGGCTGCCAGTTGCGGTCGTAGTCATGACCGTAGCCATAGCCGTTGCCGTAACCGTAGGACGGCTGGGCGCCGACGTAGACGTTGGCGCGGATCTGGGCGGCGGCCGGGACCGCGACCGAAGCCGCGGCCAGGGCGAGGGCGGGGATCAGGAACTTCTTCATGGTGCGGTCTCCTTCGAAACGCTCGCCGGTCCGGATGGCCCGACGTTGACCGCAGAAAAGCGCACCGCGCCTGAGCCGGGTCTGAACGGCGCGGTTAAGGCGGGGTTCATGAACCTGACGCGCCTGCAAGGTGCGCCGACCGCTCGGTCACATCCCGTCACGCGCGCTAGGAGAGCGCGCTTGGGAAAACGGTGAAATGACTCTAGACGGCCCGTTCAGACGCCGTTCAGAGCCCTGAAGGCACAAGGCCGACATGATCCGTTCGCTGCTCCTGACCGCCGCCGCCGCCGCCGCCGCCCTGACCGGCGCGGCCGAGGCGCTCGCCCTGCCCGTCGAGAGCGGCGCGGAAGCCGTTCAGGAACGGCCCCGCTTCCTGGCCGTTCAGGATCCGCAGGCGGCCATCCGCAACGTCGAGCGCGGTCGACCCGGCCGCCGCGTCGGCGTCCGCACCGAGGGCCCCAACATCGTGGTCGTCTGGGAATACCCCGGGGGCCGGATCGCCGAGATCGTGGTCGACGCCCGCACCGGGCGCATCCTGGGAGAGCGCTGATGCGGGTTCTGCTGGTCGAGGACGACGTCGATCTGTCGCGCCAGCTGAAGGGCGCTCTGGCCGACGCCGGCTATGCCGTGGATCACGCGCCCGACGGCGAGGAGGCGCACTTCCTGGGCGACACGGAGCCCTATGACGTCATCGTGCTGGACCTGGGTCTGCCCAAGATCGACGGCGTGTCGGTGCTGGAGCGCTGGCGGCGCGAGGGCAAGACGACTCCCGTCCTGATCCTGACGGCGCGCGGAGCCTGGTCGGACAAGGTGTCGGGCTTCGACGCCGGGGCCGACGACTATCTGACCAAGCCGTTCCACACCGAAGAATTGCTGGCGCGTCTGCGGGCGCTGCTGCGGCGGTCCGCCGGGGTGGCCACCGCCGTGCTGACCTGCGGCGCCTTGAGGCTGGATCCGCGCGCGGCGCGCGCCGGCGTGGACGGCGAGCCGCTGCGCCTGACCAGTCTTGAGTACCGGCTGCTGCACTATCTGATGATGCATCAGGGGCGGGTCATCAGCCGCACCGAGCTGGTCGAACACCTGTACGATCAGGACTTCGATCGGGATTCCAACACCATCGAGGTGTTCGTCGGTCGCCTGCGCAAGAAGATCGGCGCGGATCGCATCGAGACGGTGCGCGGGCTGGGATATCGACTGACGCCCCTGCCCGGCGAGGCGGACGCCGCGTGATCGAGGCCCGGGGGGGCGGACTGAGAGACTGGGGCCGCTGGTTCGGGCGGCCCGGACGGTCATTGACCCGACGGCTGATCTGGCTGGCCTCGGCCTGGATCGTGGCCGCCCTGGTGGCGACCGGTCTGGTTCTGACCTCGACCTTCAAGGAATCCGCCCTGCGGCGCGTCGGGGCCGACCTGTCGGACATGCTGGATCAGGTTCTGCTGGCCACCGAGGTCACCCCCCAGGGCGTCACCAGCCGTCAGCTGGGCGACCAGGCCACGCTGAACCTTTTCGGCGGCGCCTACTGGCAGGTGGCCGAGCCGATCGAGGAGGGGCGGCGGCTGAGGCTGCTGACGCGATCCGGGTCGCTGTGGACCGAAAGTCTGGCCGTTCCGACGGAACTGCCGGGCATGCTGGCCGAGGCTTCGGGCGAGGTGATCAGCTTCAACGCCACGGGGCCGGACGGGCGGCCCTTGCGGGTCGCGGCGACGCTGAAACGCGTTTCGGACCGTGACGTCGTGTTCATGGCGGCGGTCGATCGAACGGCCTTCGAGGCCGACGTGCGGCAGTTCTCGACCGTGACGTGGATCTCGCTGGTTCTGCTGGGCCTCGGCCTGGTGGCGGCGGTGTTCCTGCAGGTCCGGATCGGACTGCGCCCCCTGTTCGCGCTCCGGGACGAGATTTCGGACGTGCGCAAGGGCAAGGCCGCTCGGATCGCCGGCGACTATCCCCTGGAGATCGCGCCGCTGGCTCAGCAGGTGAACCGGCTGCTGGATCACAATCAGGAGGTCGTCGAGCGGCAGCGCACCCACGTCGGCAACCTGGCCCATGCGCTGAAGACGCCGCTTTCGGTCATGCTGGCCGAGGCCGAGGGACGCGGCGACCAGTTGGCCGACGTGGTGCGCCGACAAAGCGAGGCCATGCGCGGACAGGTCGAGCATCATCTGCGCCGCGCCCGCGCCGCCGCCCGAGCACAGGGGCTGGGCGACCGCACGCCGGTGGCGGAGGTGATCGACGAGATGGCCGTGATGCTGGAGCGCGTGTTCCAATCCAGGGACGTGGAGATCGACTGGCGCGCCCCGGACGAACTGCACTTTCTCGGAGAGCGACAGGATCTGCAGGAAATTCTGGGCAATCTGATGGAGAACGCCTGCAAATGGTCGACCCGCCGGGTCCGCGTTTCCGCTGGAGGGACGGGACTGGGCTGGATGGTGGCGGTGATCGAGGACGACGGTCCCGGCTTGCCTGCGGACCAGCTCGAGATGGTGCTGAAACGGGGCGAGCGTCTTGACGAAACGGCGCCGGGGTCGGGTCTGGGCTTGGCGATCGTGGACGACCTGGCGCGGGCCTATGGCGGACGGCTGGTGCTCGGCGCCAGCGATCTGGGCGGGCTGAAGGCCACGCTGGACCTGCCCGCCGCCGAAGCGTGACCGTTTCAAATCGTTAACCAGAATTGGTCAGTGTCCGGAGGCCGGGCGCGCGTCCGGTCTCTGGAGTCACGCGATGGCGGCGCTCACGCCCGCGCACGTGGCCGCGTTGGCGGCCCTGATCGACCGGTGCCCTGACGCCGTGCTGCTGCGCCTTATGCGCTTGGTGCCGCAGATCGGCGGCCCCAAGGCGGTCGAGCTGACGCGCATGATGGAAGGCGAAGCCCGCAATCGCCGTCGTCGCGCCACGGCGTTCGCGCCCTTGCTGCCGTTGTTCCTGCCGCGCGTGGACGGGGTCGAAGGGTTGACGTTTCCCCGACCGGTCCTGGCCCGCCTGTGGGCCGCGGCCGTCGTCGGGTCGGAGTCGCTGCTGCCGCTTCTGGATGAGGAGGACGCCGAGACCGACCAGGTGGCGGATCGACTGTGCCGGGCGGCGGCGGGCACGGTCAGGGACGCGCCTGAGACGGTCTGGCCGGCCGACCTGGTTCCCGAGGGACGCGAGCGTGGCCTCATGGAACTGGCGGGATGCCTGGATCTCGCGCCGCTGGCGCGGACGGGGGCGAGACAGTTGCCGGGCTGGCTGCAGTCGCAGGGCGGCGACGAAACGGCGCTGAGGCTGTTGCTGAAGGACGCGGCCGCGGTCGCGCCCGACGGCGCGGCGCGGATGATCGAAATCCTGTTCGCCCACCTTGCGGACGCCCCGGAGATCCTGAGGATCGTCACCCGCACCTCCAGCGCGGCCGGCCGCGAGGATTTCCTCGAGGGGTCGGAGTTGGCCGACTTCGTCGCCCGCATCGTGCGGGCGGTGCGCTCGCGGACCGAGGCGGCCGCCGCCTTCGATCCCGCAGGGGGCATGAAGGCGGTCGAGACGACCCTGGCCGATCTGCGCTGGTCGACCGAGGCCCTGACCCAGCTGGACATCTGTCTGGAGCGCGACGCCGAAGGCGAGTGGAGCCGCGAGATCAAGGCCGCGCGCAAGGGGCTGGCGGACCGCATCGGACGCTGGATCAAGACCGCCGACAAGGCGATCCGCGCCGCCGCTCCCCGCGCCCGGACGAAACTCGGCGCCCGATCCAGCCGGCAGGCGGCCGACGTCGATGCGGTGGTAGAGGTCGCCGAGGTGGAGAACGCCCGGGCCTGGGCCGGCCTGCTGGCGGCCCTGCGCGGTCCGGCGGCCACTTTCGGCTGCGAGGGCGACCGCAAGTCGTGCGTCGAGGCGCTCGGGACCGAGCTGATCGATTGGGCCGACGAGGCGATCCATGCCGTCAACGGCGGCGATGCGGCGGACGAGGAGGCGGCTCTGGCGCGCATCGGTCAGGTCGCCGACATTCTGGCCGCGCTGGACGCCGGGGACGCCGCCAGAACGGTGCGACGCCGCCTGGCGGTGGCCGGCGCCGAGCCCCAGACGCCGCGCGTCGCCTGAGGCGCGGCGTCGCGTTTCCGTCCGGCCCCGCGATGGGCTAGAGCAGCGGACATGATCGCCTTCTGGGGCCTGTCCGGCCTGGCGGCCGCGGGGGCCGCCCTCCTGATCCTGATTTTCGCGCGACGCGCCGAGCTGGCGCGCGGCGACGCCGTGGCCGACGACGGTCCGGCGCGCGAGTTGGCCGAACTGGACCGGCTGAAGGCGCGCGGACTGATGGACGACGACGCCCATGCCCAGGCCCGGGCCGAGGCCGCGCGCCGTCTGATCGCCCGATCGACGGACATGGCCCCGCCCCAGGCGCGGCCCGGTGACCGGCGCTGGGTCTTGGCCGGGGTCGGGGCGGCGGTGCTGGCGGCGGCCGGCCTCTATGCCGCGATCGGCAGCCCCGGCATGGCGGACCAGCCTTTCGCCGCGCGCGTCGCCGACTGGTCCGCCCGTCCGGAAAGCCTGAACGCGGTGCAGATGGCGGCCGTGATGGGCGAGGAGGCGCGCCGAAATCCGGGCAATCTGGAAATCCTGCGCCTGTTGGGCGCCGCCCGGTTCGAGGCGGGGGACGCGATCGGCGCGGCCTCGGCCTTCCGGCGCGTGCTGGACCGGGAACCGCAGGACGCCCAGAGCTGGGCCCGCTTGGGCGAAAGCCTGGTGCGGGCCGCCGAAGGCCGCATCGACGGCGACGCCGAGGCAGCCTTCCGCGAGGCCGTGCGGCTGGACCCGCAGCAGTTCGGCGCCCGCTATTTTCTGGGCGAGGTCGCGCTGGAGCGCGGCGACGTCGCCGAGGTGCGTGCGATGTGGGGACCGCTGATCGCCATGCTGCCGCCGTCCGATCCGCGCCGCGCCGATCTGATCGCGCGCCTGCCGGAGGGGACGTCGTGAGCTGGCTGCCGAAATCGCCCAAGGCGCGGCGTCGCCTGTGGGTCGTCATGGCCGTGGGGCCGGTTCTGGCATTGGCCGTCGGGCTGACGCTGTGGGCCATGCGCGACGGGGTGACCTTCTTCGTGACGCCGTCCGAGGCGACCGTCGAAGCCGCGCCCGCGGGCCGGCACGTCCGTCTGGGCGGTCTGGTCGAGGCCGGCAGCGTGGCGCGCGACGCCGACGGCACGGTGCGTTTCCGCGTCGGCGACGGGGCGGCGACCACCCTGGTGACCTTCAAGGGCGACCTGCCCGACCTGTTCCGCGAAGGGCAGGGCATCGTCGCCGAGGGGACGTTCCGGGCCGATCGCAGCTTCGAGGCGACCCAGGTGCTGGCCAAGCACGACGAGACCTACATGCCGCGTGAGGTGGCCGAGAAGCTGAAGGCGCGCGGCGAGTGGCGGCCGGAAACCGGGAGCCCCGACCTGTGACGGCCGAGTTCGGGGCGTTCTGCCTGATCCTGGCCCTGACGCTCAGCCTGGCCCAAGCCGGGTTCGGCGCGGTGGGCCGGTTGCGCGCGTCCGCGCTTCTGGCCGGCGCGGCGCAAGGGGCGGCGATCGGGTCGACCCTGGGCCTGGTGCTGGGGTTCGGCGCCCTGATCCTGGCGTTCTGGACCTCGGACTTCTCGCTGGCGGCGGTGGCCGCCAACAGCCACGTCGACAAGCCGGCGCTGTACAAGGTCGCCGGCGCCTGGGGCAACCACGAGGGATCGCTTCTGCTGTGGTGCCTTGTCATGGCCGGCTTCGGCGCGATTCTGGCGGGCGCGCGCGGCCTGAACTTCCGGCTGAAGACCTCGGCCGTGGCGGTGCAGGGCGCGCTGACGACCCTGTTCCTGGGCTTCACCGTCCTGACGTCCAATCCGTTCGAGCGTCTGGCCGAGGCGCCGGTGTCGGGCGCGGGGCTGAATCCCCTGCTGCAGGATCCGGCCTTGGCCATCCACCCGCCGCTGCTCTACGGCGGCTACGTCGGCCTGTCGGTCTGCTTCTCCCTGGCCGTCGCGGCCTTGATCGAGGGCAGGGCCGGATCGGGCCTGTGGCCCGCCTGGGGACGCTGGATCCGGCCGTGGGCCCTGGCGTCCTGGGCCCTGCTGACGGTCGGCATCGCCCTGGGCAGCTTTTGGGCCTACTACGAGCTCGGCTGGGGCGGCTGGTGGTTCTGGGATCCGGTCGAGAACGCCAGCTTCATGCCGTGGCTGGCGGCGGCGGCCCTGCTGCACTCGGCCGTGGTGACGGAGCGGCGCGGGGCGCTGGCGGGCTGGACGACGTTTCTGGCGATCCTGGCCTTCAGCTTCTCGATGCTGGGCGCGTTTCTGGTCCGGTCGGGCGTGCTGACCAGCGTGCACGCCTTCGCCGTGGACCCTGAGCGCGGCATGGCGCTCTTGGCGATCATGGGGCTGGCGTCGGGCGCGGCCTTCGCCCTGTTCGCCTGGCGCGCGCCGAAGTTGACGCCCGGCGGCGCCTTCGCCCCCGTCAGCCGGGAGGCTGCACTGGTGCTGAACAATCTGTTCCTGACGGTGGCCGCCGCGACCGTGCTGCTGGGCACGCTGTACCCGCTGATCCTGGAGGCGGCGACCGGCCAGACAATCTCGGTCGGCCCGCCCTATTTCGCCCTGACCTTCACGCCCCTGATGACGGCGATGGCGCTGATCCTGCCGGCCGGGCCCCTGCTGGCGTGGAAGCGCGGCGACCTGCGCGGCGTGGGGCAGCGACTGGCGCTGGCGGCGGGCCTGTCGATCGCGGTCGGGCTCGCGGCCCTGGTGCTGTGGAGCCCACGAGAGGCCCTGACGGCGCTGGGCGCGGCGGTCGCGGCCTGGCTGGTGCTGGGGGCGATCAGCGAGATGGCCGACCGCGTGCGCCTGTTCCGCGCGCCGGCGGCCGAAGTCGGACGGCGGGCGAAGGCCCTGCCGTTGTCGGCGTGGGGGACGACGCTCGCGCATTTGGGGCTGGGCGTCTTCATCCTGGGCGCGGCGGTTGAGACCGGCCTCAAGACCGAGGCCCAGGCGATCCTGCCGGTCGGCGGCGAGATCGCGGCCGGGCCCTACATGGCCAAGGTGGAGGGCGTCGGCGTGGTCGAGGGGCCGAACTTCCTGGCCGAGCGCGCGACCTTCACGGTCCGCACCACCGACGGCGCCGCGGCGCGGACCCTGACGGCCGAGCGCCGCTTCTTCCCCGTCGGCGGCCAGACGACGACCGAGGTCGGGCTGGATTTCCGGGGGCTGGACGACGTCTATCTGACGGTCGGAGAACGCGCGACGACCCAAGACGGCCAGCGGGGCTGGAGCATCCGCATGGCGCACAATCCACTGGCGCGGTTGATCTTTCTGGGGCCCGCCATCATGGCGCTGGGCGGGCTGTTGTCGCTGATGGACCGGCGGTTGCGGGTCGCCCTGCCCGGCCGCCGGCGCAAGGCGGCGACGGCGTGAGGGCGTGGGAACTCAGGGTTCTGGCCGGGCTGGCGGCCCTGTCGCTGATCGCGGCCGAGCCCGCCGCCGCGCCCGACGCCCCCCTGCCCGATCCGGCGCAGGAGGCGCGCGCCCAGGCCCTGTTCGAGGAAATCCGCTGCGTCGTCTGCCAGCATGAATCGATCGCCGATTCGCCCGCCGGCCTGGCCGCCGACGTCCGGCGCGAGGTGCGCGGCCGCATCGCCGCCGGGGCGACCGATGACCAGATCCGCGCCGGACTGGTGGAGCGCTGGGGCGACTTCGTCCTGTTCAAGCCGCCGTTCGACGCCGGCACCCTGATGCTGTGGCTGGGACCGCTGATCCTGCTCGTGGCCGGCGCGGCCTGGGCCGTGGCCCGCACCCGCAAGGGCGCGGTTGAGACGCCGCCCCTGACGCCAGCCGAAGAGAAGGCGCTGGCCAAGGCTCTCAAGGCCGACAGGCTTCGCCATGATGCGGCCTCAGGCACGCCCGACGACGGTCGTTGAACGCGGCCATTCAGGTTCGGCGTTTGGGGGGCGGCGCGTCAGCCGCTATATCCCGATCTTGACGAAGCCTCGCACAGGGACGGCCGACGCCGGATGATGAAGCGCAAGGAATTCATTCTGGGGGCCGCCGCCGGCCTGCTGGTGGCCGCCGCCGCGACGGCGGGCGGCTTCATGCGCTGGCCCGCGGGCGACGGCCTGCGGATCACGCCGTCGTCCGGAGTCGTGGGCCAGCCGTTCGCCCCGCCGCCGGGCGCCCCCGCCAGCTTCGCCTCCATCTTCGACCAGGTCGCCCCGGCCGTGGTGCAGATCGACGTGCGCACCCGCATACCCGGCGGTCGCCGCTTCCAGATCCCCGGCGTGCCCTTCGACTTCCAGACCCCCGACGGCGGCCCGGTCCGGCCCGGCCAGCCGGGCCAGCCGGAGGACGACGAGGGCCGTCTGGCCGCCGGCGCCGGCTCGGGCTTCTTCATCTCGCCGGACGGCTACATCGTCACCAACAACCACGTGGTCGAGAACGCCGAGGAGATCGTCGTCCGCCTGTCGGACAACCGCACGCTGAACGCCCGGCTGGTCGGCCGCGACGAGAGCACCGACCTGGCCGTCATCAAGGTGGAGGGAGAGCGGTTCGCCTACGTCAGCTTCGAGGACGCGGCCGAGCCGCGCGTGGGCGACTGGGTCATCGCGGTCGGCAACCCCTTCGGCCTGGGCGGGACGGCCACGGCGGGCATCGTCTCGGCCAAGTCGCGCGACCTGCGCGAGCAGCAATCCAGCGCCTACGTCGACTACATCCAGATCGACGCGGCCATCAACACGGGCAACTCCGGCGGGCCGACCTTCGACACGCGCGGCCGGGTGATCGGCGTCAACACCGCCATCTATTCGCCCACGGGGGGCTCGGTCGGCATCGGCTTCGCCATCCCGGCCGACGTGGCCAAGACCATCACCGAGCGCCTGATGCGCGGCGAGACGATCCAGCGTGGCTACATGGGCGTCGAGATCGGCGACCTGGAGCCGTTCCGTGAGGCGCTGGGCTTGCCTGCGAACATGCAGGGCGCCCTGGTCGCAGGCGTCACGCCGGGCGGCCCGGCTCAGCGCGGAGGACTCCAGGCAGGGGACGTCGTCCTGTCCATCGATGGCCGGCCGGTGGCGGACTCGACCGAGTTGACGCGCCGGGTGGGCGCCGCGCGGGTGGGTCAGTCCCTGCGGCTGGAGGTGCTGCGCGGGAACGGTCGCGCGACCGTGACTGTCCGCACGGCACGGCGCCCGCCGGAGTCCGAGCTGAACGCCGACCGCGAGCCGCAAGGCGCCGGGCGGGACGCGCCCGCTTCCCCGGGCGTGGAGGCGGCCGGCCTGTTGCTGTCGCCGATGACGGCCCAGCAGCGCGCTCGTTATTCCATCCCGGCCGGCGTGAACGGCGTCGTCGTGACCGGGGTCGCGCCGGGCGGGAACGACCAGTTCTGGCCCGGTCTGGTGATCGTGCGGGTCGGCATGTCCGAGGCGCGCACGGTCGAACAGATTCAGGCCGAGGTTCGGCGCGCCCGGGCCGCCGGACGCGACTCCATCTTCCTGCTGGTGTGGACGGGAAGCGGGAACGAGGCCGTCGCACTGGACCTGCCGCGGGAACGGTAGAACGATCACGGACGAACGAGGACCGGCGATTCGGCGCCGGACGGAGGGGCTGACGATGCGGATTCTGGTGGTCGAGGACGACGCGGAGGCGGCGACCGCGATGGTGCGGGGCCTGACCGAGGCCGGGCATGACGTCGTCCATGCGGTGGACGGCGCCTTCGGCCTGCTGGAGGCGCAAAAGGGCGGCTATGACGTCTACGTCGTCGATCGCATGATGCCCCGGTTGGACGGGGTCGGCATGGTCGAGACCGTGCGCCGCGACGGCGACCAGACCCCCGTGCTGTTCCTGTCGGCCCTGGGCGAGGTCGAGGATCGGGTCACGGGCCTGAAGGCCGGGGCCGACGACTATCTGGTCAAGCCCTATGCCTTCGCCGAGCTGATCGCGCGGGTCGAGGCCTTGGCGCGCCGCCGCGAGACCGGCTCGGTCGCCACGGTGCTGAAGGTCGGCGAGCTGGAGATGAACCTGATCGCCCGCACCGTGCACCGCGCCGGTCAGGAGATCGACCTGCAGCCGCGCGAGTTCCAGCTGCTGGAGTTCCTGATGCGCCACGCCAACCAGTCGGTGACGCGCACCATGCTGTTGGAGAAGGTGTGGGAGTACCATTTCGACCCCCAGACCAACGTCATCGACGTCCACATCAGCCGCCTGCGCGCCAAGATCGACAAGGGCTTCGACAAGGCCATGCTGCAGACGGTGCGCGGGGCGGGGTACAGGCTGGAGGCATAGCGCTCCGTCGGTCTCCCTCCCCGACAGGGGAGGGTGGTCGCGCAGCGACCGGGTGGGAGGGGCACGGCGACATGGGCGCCATCGCCAAGGCAAGAAAGCTCAGAAAAGCGCTCACCCCCGCAGAGGCGCGCCTGTGGCTTCGCCTGCGGAACCTGCGGAGCGAAGGACTTCACTTCCGAAGACAGCACCCGGAGCGCGGTTACATTCTTGACTTCGTCTGCCTGGACCGACGCCTGATCGTCGAGATCGACGGCGCGTCGCACGAAACGGAAGATCGGGCGCGAAAGGACCGCGTGAGAGACGCCGTTATCGGGCGGGAAGGGTTCATCACTTTGAGGTTCACAAATCTGGAAGTCCGAGACGAGGTCGAGCGCGTGATGGATGCCGTCAGGTCGGGTTGCCTTGCCCTTCCCACCCGGTCGTCGCTGCGCGCCGACCACCCTCCCCTGTCGGGGAGGGAGACTCTCTAGGCGATGAAGCTCCCCTCGCTCTTCCGCCGCACGCCGTTCCGGCTGACGCTGCTGTTCCTGGCGCTGTTCGCGGCGGTGGCGGCGGCGGTGCTGGCCTATGTCTACGTCGCCTCGGCGCAAGAGGCGCGGACGCGGGCGGAGCGCAGCGTGCGCGGCGAGATGGAGATCCTGCGGGGCATCCACCGCGAGCGGGGGTTCGACGCCCTGAACCGGGCCCTGATCGACCGGACCCTGTCCAGCGGCGACTACCTGTATCTGCTGATGACCGAGGACGGGCAGAAGATCACGGGCAATCTGACGACCTCGCCCATCACCGACTTTCAGGGCCCGCGTCAGTGGGAGACCTTCCGCTTCACCGACGTCGATCCGGACGGGCGGGTGGTGCGGCGCCAGTCCATGGGCGTGCAGGTGCGCCTGCCGACCGGAGAGATGCTGTTCGTCGGCGAGGACATCGGCGAGATCGAGCAGTATCTGGCCCGCCTGACCCAGGCCCTTTGGGGCGCCATGGCCATGGTGCTGCTGCTCGGCGTCGGCGGGGGCCTGCTGGTCAGTCGCAACGTCGAGCGCGCCATGGGCCGGCTGAACACCGTCGTCGGCGCGGTCCAGGACGGCGACCTGAAGGCGCGGGTGGCGGTCAAGGGCACCGGCGACGAACTGGACGAGCTGGGCCAGGGGCTGAACGCCATGTTGGACCGGATGGAGGCGTCCATGGCCTCGATCCGCCATGCCGGCGACGCCATCGCCCACGATCTCCGCAGCCCCCTGACCCGCATGCGGGCCAAGATGGAGGTCGCCCTGATCGACGCCGAGGCCGGAAAGATCGATGGGGTCGAGGCGCTCGAAATGGCCCTGTCCGAAGCGGACGACCTGCTGAAGACGTTCAACGCCGTGCTGGCCATCGCCCGGCTGCAGGCCGCGGCCGGCGCCGGGCGCACGCCGGACCCCAGCCGCTTCGACGCCGCCGATCTGGCCGCCGACATGGCCGAACTCTATGAGCCCGCCAGCGAGGACAAGGGGCTGGAATTCTCCGCCGAGATCGAGCGCGGGCTGACGGTCGACGCCAACCGGGCCTTCCTGTCCCAGGCGCTGGCGAACGTGCTGGACAACGCGGTCAAATACACCCCGTCGGGCGGAGCGGTGGTGCTGAGGGCGCGCCGCCGCAGCTCGGGCGACGTGGAGTTCTCGGTCACCGACACCGGTCCCGGCGTGCCGGAGGAGGACCGCGAACGCGTGCTGCAACGCTTCGTCCGGCTGGACAACAGCCGCACCGAGCCCGGCTCAGGCCTGGGCCTGTCGCTGGTCGGCGCGGTGATGGAGGCCCACGGCGGGCGCATCCAGCTGGACGAGGGGCCGGGCGAATACGGAGGCCAGGGTCCGGGTCTGCGCGTCGCCCTGATCCTGCCGGCGGCGGCGTGAGCTTCCTTGTTTCCGCTCATCCCGGCGAAAGCCGAGACCCAGTGCTTTGGGCGATGGACGGGGCCGTCTGGGGTCCGCAGGAGGTCCCAAGACGGGCCGTGGACAAGAACTGGGTCCCGGCTTTCGCCGGGATGAGCGGAGAATGAAGGGATCAGCGGCGAGTTTGGCGCCCTGTGGCCCCGTGGTGGATGAAGGGGCCGCCGACCGGGCGTACGACCGTCTGGCCGAGGCGGCCGGCGAGCAGGGCTGGAGCGACGTGCTCGACGCGGCCTGGCCTGCGCTGGCGCCCGTCTTCGCCGCCTCGCCGTATCTGTTCGGACTGGCCCGGCGCTGGCCGGACATGCTGCGCGCCATGCTGGACGAGGGGCCGGGTGCGCGGCTGGCGCAGGTGCTCGCCGCGACGGAGGCTCTCGAGGGCGGGGCGGACGAGGTGCGGGCTCCGCTGCGTCGGCTGAAGGCCGAGCTGCATCTGCTGACCGCCTTGGCCGACCTGGGCGGGGTCTGGTCGCTGGATCAGGTCACCGACGCCCTGACCCGCTTCGCCGACGCCTCGTGCGCCGCCGCCCTGGCCGCCGTGGCCCATGACCAGCGCGAGCGGGGCAAGCTGGTCTCGGCGCCCGACGATCCGCGCGGCCCCGTGCCCGGCTTGTTCGGCCTGGCCATGGGCAAGCACGGCGCGGGCGAATTGAACTATTCCTCCGACGTCGACGTCAGCCTGTTCTGGGATCCCGATCGGGTCGCCGGCGCCTTGGCCGAGGGGGTGGAGCCGCAGCGGTTTCTGGATCGCCTGACCCACGCCTTCGCCCAACTGATGCAGGAGCGGACGGGCGACGGCTACGTCTTCCGCGTCGATCTGAGGCTGCGGCCCGACCCGTCGTCGACCCCCCCCTGCGTCGCGGCGCCCTTCGCGCTCAGCTACTATGAGAGCGTCGGCCAGAACTGGGAGCGGGCGGCCTTCATCAAGGCGCGGCCGGTGGTCGGCGATCTGGAGGCCGGGCGGGCCTTCCTGCACGCGCTGACGCCCTTCGTCTGGCGCCGCAGCCTGGACTATCAGGCCATCCTGGACGTCCACTCGATCAAGCGCCAGATCCACGTCCACAAGACCGGCGAGGGGCTGGAGGCGGCCGGCGCCAACCTGAAGCTGGGGCGCGGCGGCATCCGCGAGATCGAGTTCTTCGCCCAGACCCAGCAGCTGATCCTGGGCGGCCGCGACGCCCGCTTGCGCAGCCCCCGCACGCTGGACGCCCTGATGGCCCTGGAGGCGGCGGGGCACGTGTCCGGCGAGGTCCGCACGGAGCTTTCCGACGCCTATGTCGAACTGCGCGGCCTGGAGCACCGCGCCCAGATGCTGGAGGACGAGCAGACCCACCGCCTGCCGGTCGAACCCGAGCGGCGCCGCGCGGTCGCGGCTCTCGCGGGCGAGGGCGATCTGGCCCTTTTCGACGCGGGGGTCGAGGGTCTGCTGGCCGGCGTCAACGCCCGCTACGGCCAGCTGTTCGAGGGCGAGGAGGACCTGTCGTCGCCTTATGGAAGCCTGGTGTTCACCGGCGTGGAGAACGATCCCGGCACGCTGGAGACGCTCAGCCGCATGGGCTTTTCGGAGCCGGCGACCGTGGCCGACGCCATCCGCTCCTGGCACCATGGCCGCATCCCCGCCACCCGCACCGCGCGGGGGCGCGAACTGTTCACCCGGCTGGCCCCCAAGCTGCTGACCGCGATGGCCGAGACGGGGGCGCCGGACGCGGCGTTTCGCCGATTCGGGACCTTCTTCGGCGGCCTGACCGCGGGTGTGCAGGTCCAGGCCCTGTTCCTGAACCAGCCGGCCCTGTTCCAGACGATCGTCGGCGTGATGGCCCATGCGCCCAGGCTGGCGCGCACCCTGGGACGGCGTCCGGCCATCCTGGACAGCGTGCTGGACGCTCGCCTGTATCTGGATCTGGATCAGGATTCCGGCGTCGTCGGCCAAATGTTGACCGACGCCCGGGCGACGGACTTCGAGGGCGCCATGAACGTGGCGCGCCGCGTCCACCGGGAACAGGCGTTCCGCATCGGCCTGCAGGTTCTGACCGGGCGCGCGGGCGCCGACGCGGCGGGGCGGGGCTACACCGCTCTGGCCGACGGCATTCTGGAGGCTCTTTCGGAGGCGGCGCTGCGTGAGGTCGAGCGCCAGGGCGGGTCGATGGACGGGGCGGTCGCCGTGGTGGCGCTGGGCAAGGCCGGCTCCCGCGAGATGACGGCCGGGTCGGACCTGGACCTCATGACCCTCTACAGCGCCGCGCCGGAGGCGACCTCGTCGGTGAAGGGGTGGTCGGCCGACGTCTTCTACGTGCGTTTCACCCAGCGGCTGATCGCGGCCCTGTCGGCGCACACGGCCGAGGGGGAACTCTACGAGGTCGACATGCGCCTGCGCCCCACCGGGTCCAAGGGGCCCGTCGCGCTCAGCCTGTCCGCCTTCGGGGCGCACCACCGCGACCAGGCCGACACCTGGGAGCGGATGGCCCTGACGCGCGCGCGGCGGGTCTGGGCCAGCGATCCGGACTTCGGCCGCGCGGTCGAGGCCACGATCGAGGCGGTGCTGCGCGCGCCCAGGCCGGAGGTCGATCTGGCCGGCGACGTCCGCGCCATGCGCGACCTGATGGACCGCGAGCGGGCGCCGTCGGGCTTCTGGGACATCAAGCTGACCCCAGGCGGCCAGGTGGACGCGGAGTTCATCGCCCAGTTCCGCCAGCTTGAGGCGGCGCAGGACGGCGGCCCCCTGACGGTGTCGACGGTCGTCGCGCTCGCGGACGACCCCGTGCCGGCGCGGTCCTGGGCGCTGCACCAGGCGGTGGGCCAGGTGCTGGCCTGCGCCTTCGACGACCGCCCCGACCCCGAAGGCGAGCCGCAAGGGCTGCGCGACCTGATGGCCCGGACCGCAGGCGTGACCGACTTCGGCGCGCTTAAGGCCGAGACGTCGGCCTTGCGGACCGCCACGAGGGCGGAACTGGAACGCCTCCTGCCGCGCCGCGACGGAGAGTCCGCCGGGCCACGTTGAAGCCTTCGACAGGGAAGACCGGGCCACTCGAAAGGGCCCCATTCGGAGACATTGAAGACATGAAGCGCACCCTCATCGTCGGCGGTTTGGCCGCCCTGACGCTCGCCGCCGCCGGCGCCGCGCTGGCGCAACAGGCCCCGCAGGATCCGCCGCGCGCCGCGCGCGGCGACACGGACGGCGACGGCCGTATCTCCAAGGCGGAGTTCGTCGACGGCCGGATCGGCCGCCTATCCGGGCTGGACGCCGACCGCGACGGGGCCGTGACGCCGCAAGAAATGCAGGCGGGCCGCGAGGCGCGCCGGGCCGAGGGCGCCGACCGGGCCTTCGCCCGCATGGACGCCGACGGAAACGGCGCCGTGACCCGCGCCGAGTTCGACGCCGTCCGCGCCGAGCGGGGCGAGCGCCGGGCCGAACGCGGCGACCGTCGCGGCGGGCGCGGCATGCACCGCGGCGGCCGTCGCGGACCGGGCATGGAGCGTGGGCCGGTCGTGATCGCCGAGGCCCAGTCTCGCGCGGAGCAGGGTTTTGCCCGTCTGGACGCGAACGGCGACGGCTACGTCACGACCGAGGAGCGTCAGGCCCAGCGGGCCGAGCGCCGCGAACGCCGGTCGCGCCCCGCGCCCGCTTCGGAGTAAGGTCCATGACGGGATCGACGATCGCGATCGGCGGCCCCTTCCTCAAGAGCGAGGCGGAGCGGCCGCGAGACGTGATCGTCGATCCCGATCAGGACCTGATCCGGCGCGTGGGCCGTGGCGACCCCGCCGCGGTCCAGGCCTTGGTCGCGCGCAAGCTGCCGCGTCTGCTGGCCCTGGCGCAGCGCCTGCTGAACGACCCGGTCGAGGCCGAGGACGTGGCGCAGGAGGCGATGCTGAAGGCCTGGAAACAGGCCCCGCGCTGGATTCCCGGCAAGGCGCGCTTCGACACCTGGCTGCACCGGGTGGCGCTGAACCTGTGCTATGATCGGCTGAGGCGTCGGCGGGAGCGGTCGACCGAGGCGCCGCCGGAACAGGTCTACGAAGGCCCCGCTCCGGATCGGGGCCTGCTGGCCTTGGACGTCGGCCAGCGGGTGGACGCGGCCCTGGCCGCCCTGCCCGACCGCCAGCGCGAGGCGGTGGTCCTGTGCCACCACCAAGGGCTGACCAACATCGAGGCCGCCGCCGCGATGGAGATCAGCGTCGAGGCGCTGGAGAGCCTGCTGTCGCGCGGACGCCGCGCCTTGAGGACCGCCCTGGCCGACCTTCGGCCCGGCGCGGAAGGAGCATGACGATGAAGCGCGAGCGCTTCGAAGACCTGGCCGCGATGCACGGCGGCGATCTGCGCCGCTGGCCCGAGGGCGAGCGCGTCATGGCGGAACGGCTGCTGGCCGAGACGCCCGAGCTGCGCATGGTTCTGGACGAGGGCGCCTCGCTGGACGCCCTGCTGGACGCCTCGCCCACGCCGTGGCCGTCTCAGGCCCTGCGCGACCGTGTGATCGCCGCCGCGCCCCGGCCCGCGCGCGTTCCGGCCTTGGCGGGGATCGCGGGATGGATCGGCGTGCTGTCGCCCGCGGGATGGAGCCGATCGGGCGTGGCCTTCGGCGCCGGCTGGGCCGCCGCTACCTGCGCCGGCGTGGTCGCCGGGCTGATGCTGACCCAGACGCTGACCGCCGACGTGCAGGCCGACGCGGTCCTGTATCAGGCGTCTCTGAGCGCGCTCGACGACGTGGATCTGCTGGGATGAGCGCGCGCGGCCTGAAGATCGCCCTCGTGGTTCTGGTGCTGGTGAACGCCTTCGCGCTGGCGGCACTGGTCACGACCTGGATCCAGCTGAACCGCGTCGAGGCCCGGCTGGAGGCCGAGGTGGACGCCCGTCCGAACGGCGAGCGTCGCTCGCCCCGCCGGATGCTGCGCGACGTCGATCCCGAGGTGCGGGATCGGGTGACCCAGTCCTTGCGGGCCTCGGCGCTGGCGGCGCGCCCCGACTTCGAGGAGGCGCGTCGTCTGCGCCGCGAGGCGGTGGACGCCGTGGCCGCCGAGCGGTTCGACGCGACCGCCGTGGCGGACCTTCTGGAGCGGTCGCGGGCCGCCGAGCTGCGCGGGCGCAAGCGGCTGGAGGACGACTCCCTGGCCCTGATGACGTCGCTGGAGCCCGCCGATCGGACCCGCCTGGCGCCCCTGCTGTCGCGGTCCGGTCGCGGACGCGGCGGCCGCGACAGGGGCCCTCCGGAGGCGCCGCCGGCCGACTGAGGCGGGGTCAGGCGGCGCGGGCCTGCGCCTGCGGTTCGGCGGCCGGCCGTCGCATCGGCATGACGAAGGACACGGTCGTGCCGCGCCCGGGCTCGCTCTCCAGCGCCAGCTGGCCGCCGTGCATCTCGATCAGCGACTTGGTCAGCGCCAGGCCCAGGCCGGTGCCCTGGGTGGTCTTGGAGTGCTGCCCCTCGACCTGTTCGAACGGGCGGGCCAGACGGTCGATGTCTTCCGGCGCGATGCCGATTCCGGTGTCGGTGACGGCGACCCGCACTTGGCCGGGCCCCGGCTGCGACAGCGCCACGACGATGGACCCGCCCTGCGGCGTGAATTTAACGGCGTTGGAGATCAGGTTCAGCAGAACCTGCTTCAGCCCGCGGTGATCCGCCTCCACGTCCGGCAGGTCCGGCGCGTCCAGGGTGGCCGTCAGGCCCGCCTCCTGAATCTTGCCGCGCATCAGCCGCAGGGCGTCGTCGCAGATCTCCTTCAGCGACACGGTCTCGTAGTGCAGCGTCAGCTTGCCGGCCTCGATCTTGGCCATGTCCAGAATGTCGTTGATCAGGCTGAGCAGGTGCTGGCCCGACTTCAGGATGTCGGCGGCATAGCCCTTGTAGCGGGCGTCGCCCAGCGGGCCGAACATCTCGGCGGACATGATCTCCGAGAAGCCGTTGATGGCGTTCAGCGGCGTTCGCAGCTCGTGGCTCATGTTGGCCAGGAACTCGGACTTGGCCTGGTTGGCGGCCTCGGCCCGGGTCATGGCGACCTCGTACTTGCGGGCCAGAAGGGCCAGCTTCTCCTGGCTGGCCTCGAGCTGGTTCACCATGACGCGCAGGCGCTCGGTGGACTTCCGGCGCTCCTCCTCCTGCCGCTTGATGGCCGTGACGTCCGCCGCGGTGACCACCGTGCCGCCGTCGCCGGTGAAGCGCTCCGAAACCTGCAGCCAGCGTCCGTCGTGCAGCTCCAGCTCGCGCGCGCCGGCTCGCCCGCCCGGCGCCGGCTGGTCGGACTTGACCGCGAGCGCCGCGATGCGGTTCAGGTCGTCCTTGGCCGCGCCGCGCTTCACCGCGCCGGGTTCGAAGCCGAAGGCGTCCTCGAACGCCTCGTTCCACAGGATCAGCCGGCCGTGACGGTCGAACAGGACGAAGGCGTCGGTCACGCTCTCGATGCCGTCGCGCAGGCGGCCTTCGGCGGCCTGGGCCTTGGCCTTGGCCCGGCGCTCCTCGGTGATGTCCAGAGCCATGCCCGTGATCCGGGTGAAGCCGACGTCCTCACGACGCCCCTGAGCCTGGCCGCGCGCGTCGATCCAGCGCGGTCGCCCGTGCGGGTCCGGCACCGGGAAGGTGGCCTCGAAGGCGCCGAAGGCCTGGGCCTGGCGCAGGGCGTGGGTCAGCTCCTCGCGGTACTCGGGGTGGATGCGCGCCAGCACGCTCTCGGCCGGGTGCACGCCGCCCGGCAGGCCTATCAGGGCGCCCATATAGTCCGACAGATCGACCTGATCGGTGCGCAGGTCCCATTCCCAGATCCCGCAGCGCGCCCCTTCGACGGCGATGCGGAAGCGATGCTCGGTCTCGGCCCATTCCCGCCGGATCGCGTCCTGGCGGGCGTTCAGCACCAGCAGCAGGCAGATCATCATGATGCCCACCGCGGCCGGGATCATCAGGATCCAGCCGTCCGTCGTCAGGTCGCGGGGATCCAGCGCCAGATTCCGAGTCCGGGTCACCCAGAGCGCATAAAGGCCCAGACCGAGCGCCGAAAGGAGGCCGAGAATGCGCGCCCACGTCGGCGGGCCGCGACGACGGTCGGTCGCGCGTCGCCCCTGCCCGGTGATGCGGCGCTCCTGGCCCCGCACGTGCGCGCCTCCCGACCGATGTGATCCGATCCGGCGAATCTAGGCTGCGTCGCGGATTCCTGTCGAGCCCGCGTCGTCCTCAAGCAGCGAGACCCCGCATGTCGAGCGGTAGGGCAGAAAGAGCCCTCAAGCAGCTCGTGCCGTCGCCGTCTCAGGCGCGGCCAGCACCTCGTCCACGCCCCGCAGCAGGTCGCGCGCTTGTCGGGCGAGCGCCTGCATGACCGGCGGGGCGTCCTCGGGGGTTTCCGAGACCGCTTCCAGCAGGGTGCGGGCCAGCGTCTCCAAGCCGGGCGCGGCGGCGATCAGCCGGGCCTGGCGCTCGATCCGTTCGGGGTCGCGGTCGTACTCCGCGCCCGGCACGCGCCAGCCGCCCCAGTCGGTCGGGTCGGTGACGACCACGGGATAGGTGCCGGGAAAGGGATGATGCGGGCAGTCCTCGGCCGTCTGCCACTTGTTGCGGGCGCGCAGCAGACGCCAGTGCTCACCGCCGTGCCCCGCCTGGTCCTCGACCGGCAGCAGCAGTTCGTGGGCCAGGAACTCGCGGCCCAGGCCGACGTCGTAGGTGACGCGCACGGGCTCCTCGAAGCCCTTGGCCCAGACGGGCTGGACCTTCTCGATCTGGGCCCAGGCGCCGACGCACTCGACCCAGACCCGCTGGCCTTTCTGGAATTGCGCGCGCGCCATGGACCGCTCCGGGAGATCAGGAGCCTGAGAATGCCGCACGCGGATGAACGGGCGGTGTGCCCGCAGGGTGACCGGGGAGTTAACGCGAGATCTCTTCCAGCGCCTCGCCGGCGTAGCGTTCCTTGACCCGGGTCGACAGGTCGCCCAGCGAGACGACGCCGACCAGGCGCTCGTCCTTGTCCAGCACGGGCAGGCGACGGATCTGCGAGCCGCCCATGGCGTCCAGCACGGTCTTCAGGTCGTCGGCCTCGTGCGCGCACTTCACGTCTCGGCTCATGCAGCCGTCGATCGTGGCGTCGGGGCCCGAGCCCTCGGCCAGGCCGCGCACGACGATGTCGCGGTCGGTCACCGTGCCCAGCAGGCGGTCGCCGTCGGCCACCGGCATGAAGCCGAAGTCGCCGGCGCGCATGCGGGCCGCGACTTCGCGCAGGGTGTCGGTCGGGCGGGCCACCTGGACGTCCCGGCTCATCACGTCGCGCACCTTCATGGTCTGGTCCTCTCTGGCGGGTGGAATGCGCCTGATGAACCCGGCGCGCGGCGCGGGGTTCCGCCGAGCCCACGCGACCGCTATGCGGGCGGCGAACGGAGAGCGGACGATGACGGCGATCGAAGAGGCGTGGAAGATCCTGGATCGGTTGGGCGTGAAGGCCGCGCGGGCGGATGCGGGCATGACCACCCGGTCGCCCGTGGACGGATCGACCGGCCCGGCCCTGGCGCAGTCCGCCGACCTGGACGCCGTCGCCGCCCGCGCGCTCGAGGCCTTCATGACCTGGCGGCGCGTGCCGGCGCCCCGCCGGGGCGAACTGGTGCGCCTGTTCGGCGAGGAGCTGCGCGCGGCCAAGGACGACCTGGCCATGCTGGTCACGCTGGAGGCCGGCAAGATCACGTCCGAAGGCCTGGGCGAGGTGCAGGAGATGATCGACGTCTGCGACTTCGCCGTCGGCCTGTCGCGCCAGCTGTATGGGCTGACCCTGCCCAGCGAGCGGCCCGGCCACCATATGCGCGAGACCTGGCAGCCGCTGGGACCGGTGCTGGTGATCTCGGCCTTCAACTTTCCGGTCGCGGTCTGGGCGTGGAACGCCGCGCTGGCCCTGGTCTGCGGCGACCCGGTGATCTGGAAGCCGTCGGAGAAGACGCCGCTGACGGCGCTGGCGACGCAAGCCGTGTTCGAGCGGGCGCTGGCCCGGTTCGGGGACGCGCCGGAAGGGCTGAGCCAGGTGGTGATCGGCAGGCGCGAGGCGGGCGAGACGCTGAGCGCGGACCCGCGGATCCCGCTGGTCTCGGCGACCGGATCGACCCGCATGGGCCGGGCGGTGGCGCAGACGGTCGCGGCGCGGCTGGGCCGGTCGCTGCTGGAGCTGGGCGGCAACAACGCCATGATCGTGACGCCCAGCGCCGACCTGGACATGGCGGTGCGGGCCGTGGCCTTCTCGGCCGTCGGCACCTGCGGTCAGCGGTGCACCTCCCTGCGCCGGCTGCTGGTGCATGAGGACGTGGCCGAGGCCCTGATCGGGCGGCTGAAGGCGGCCTATGAGACCCTGCCGATCGGCGACCCGCGCGAGGAGCGGACGCTGGTCGGGCCGCTGATCGACGTCGACGCGGCCGAGGCCTTCGACCGGGCGCTGGCGCAGGCGGTGGACCAGGGCGGCGAGGTGATCGTCGGCGGCACGCGGGTCGAGCGCGACGGAACCTACGTCCGGCCCGCCATCGTGCGGATGGCGGCGCAGACGGCGGTGGTCGCGCATGAGACGTTCGCGCCGATCCTCTACGTCCTGACCTGGCGCGACTTCGACGACGCCGTGGCGATGCAGAACGCCGTGCCCCAGGGCCTGTCCAGCTGCGTCTTCACCGACAGCGTGCGCGAGGCCGAGGCCTTCCTGTCGGCCTGGGGCAGCGACTGCGGCATCGCCAACGTCAACATCGGCCCCTCGGGCGCCGAGATCGGCGGGGCCTTCGGCGGCGAGAAGGACACCGGCGGCGGGCGCGAGAGCGGCTCCGACGCCTGGAAAACCTATATGCGCCGCCAGACCCAGACCGTGAACTTCAGCCGCGACCTGCCGCTGGCGCAGGGGGTCAGGTTCGACGTGTGACGCGGGCCGCGTCAGCCAAGTCTTTGAATTTGCTCAATGCGTGTGTGTGAGTCAGAAAAAAATTTCTATCATTTCCATCACGACCCCCTGGACGATCTCCCCGCGCCCCGTGTCGACGCCGTGCGATGTCGCGTGGGTCCGGTCGGCGGCCAAAAACGTCCAGCGGATCCTTCCCCGCTCGCCGGGGAAGGTGGCTCGCGGAGCGAGACGGATGGGGTGGCTGCCGATGCCGCGCTCGGCGCTTAAAGGGCAGCCCGTCGAAACAGCCACCCCATCCGAGCGGCTCCGCCGCCCACCTTCCCCGGCGAGCGGGGAAGGACGTACGCCGCCTATTGCGGCGTCGCACGGGGACGCAACCCCTGAGCGGCGCGCGCGATCTGCACGAACTGGGCGCGCTCGCCCCACGGGTCGTCGCCGCGGGCGCCCTGGGCCAGGTCGATCACGCCGTCCCAGCCGAAGCCCGGCGCCAGCCAGGGGTCGGCGCGCAGCAGCTGGGCGGCGCCGGCGACGGCCAGGGCCCAGCGCACCTCCGTGCCCGGCGATCCGTCCACGGCCGTCACGGGATGCTGCATCAGGATCGAACGGTCCTGGCCCGGAAGCTTGTAGCGGACCTGGACGAAGGCCCATTCGCCGGACGGATCGCCCGTGACGCCCGCCGCCTCGTAGCGTCGTTCCGGCATCCATGAGGGACCGCCGACGGGGGTGATCTCATAAAGGGCCACCACCGTGGCGCCCGAACCCACCTCTCCCGCGTCGATGCGGTCGTTGGCGAAGTCCGCCTCGTTCAGCAGGCGGGTCTCATAGCCGATCAGCCGCCACTCGGCCACGCGGGCGGGGTTGAACTCGACCTGGATCTTGACGTCGTCGGCGATGGGGAAAGCGCCGCGGTCGAACAGGGGACCGAACAGTCGGCGCGCCTCGTCCAGATCGTCGACGTAGGCCGCCGTGCCGTTGCCGGCCTGGCTGATCGCCTGCATCCGGGCATCCTGATAGTTGCCGCGCCCGAATCCGTAGACGGACAGATAGATTCCGGTTTCCCGCTTCTCGGCGACGTAGTCCTCCAGAGACTTGTCGGCGGTGACGCCGACGTTGAAGTCGCCGTCGGTGAACATGAGGATGCGGTTGACCTTGTCCGCGGCGAAGGCGGCCTGGGCTTGGTCGTAGGCGTTGACCATGCCCGCCGCGCCGGCGGTCGAGCCGCCCGCCGACAGGGAGGCCACCGCGCAGCGCAGCTTCAGCTTCTCGGTCCCGGCCGTCGGACCCAGGAGAACGCGCGCGCCCGAGGCGTAGGTCGTCACGGCCAGGGTGTCGGTGGGCCGCATCCGATCGATGACCAGGTTCATCGACCGCTGGGCCAGTCCCAGCTTGTCCGGGGTCGCCATGGAACCGGACACGTCCACGAGGAAGGTCAGGTTCAGCGGAAGACGCCGGACGGCGGGCAGTTCGTATCCGGTCAGGGCGACATGCAGAACCTGCCGCCCCTCGGCCCAGGGGGAGGCGACCAGCGACGTCGAGACGGCGAAGGGTTCGTCCGCCGAGGCCGGGCGCGGCAGGTCGTAGGTGAAATAGTTGACCATCTCCTCGACCCGCACGGCGTCGCGAGGCGGGGCGACGCCGTCGCGCACGAAGCGGCGGACGTTGGCGTAGGACGCGGTGTCCACGTCGATGGAGAAGGTCGAGACCGGTTGGTCGGACGTGCGGCGTACCGGGTTGGGAGACGCGTCGGGATAGCGTTCCGGCTCACCCTGCGGCATGCCCGGCGGGACGACCGAGTTCGACAGGGCGGGCACGGTCGCCAGGTAGTCGGTGGCGGGCGGACGCGACGGCGGGGGCGGCGCGGGGGGCAGGGGCGGCGGAACGACCGGCGGCGCGCCGTATTCGACGCGGTCCTCCTTGCGGGTTGGCGCCAGCGGACGGCTGACCGGCGGGGGGACCGACGTCACGACCGGGGGCCCGCCCTGCGACGGCAGGGTGAAGCCGAAGGGCGCGCAGGCGGCGGGCGTGGCTTGACCGTCGCCGTCTTGAGTCGAGGCCGCGGCGCGATGGGGCGGCGGCAGGGTGGTCAGCAGCGACAGTCCCGCCAGAACGGCGACGGCTTTGCGGGTCATGATCCCTCTCCCCATCTGCGGTGGCGCCAGGATCGCCGGGCGATGTGGGCGCAACTGTGGCGCGCGCGGTCGGCGGACGGTAGCGTCAGAAAGCGTCACGGGGGCAGACATGGCGGAAGCGGCGGGCGGCGGGCTGGAACTGGGGCATGCGGTGGCCCTGCTGGCGGTGGCGGTGGTGGCCGTGCCGCTGTTCCGGCGGCTGGGGCTGGGGTCGGTGCTGGGCTATCTGGCCGCCGGTCTGCTGGTCGGGCCATGGGGCATCGGCCTGGTGCGGGAGCCCGAGGCCATACTGCACGTCGCCGAACTGGGCGTGGTGATGTTCCTGTTCATCATCGGCCTGGAGATGCGGCCGGCGCGGCTGTGGAGCCTGCGCAGGGAGATCTTCGGCCTGGGCGCGTTGCAGGTCACGGCCTGTCTGGCCCTGCTGGCGGGCGCCGCGATGATGGCGGGCCTGGCCTGGCCGGCGGCGCTGATCGCGGGCGCGGGCTTCGCCCTGTCGTCCACCGCCATCGTCATGCAGCTGCTGGAAGAGCGGAACGAGAACACCGACGCCGGCGGGCAGCGCGTGGTCTCCATCCTGCTGTTCGAGGACTTGGCCATCGTGCCGTTGCTGGCGCTGGTCGCGGCCTTGGGCGCCGCCTTGGGAACCCAGGTCGAGGCGGCGCGGCCGGCGTGGATGGCGGTCGGGATCGCGGTCGCGGCCGTGGCCCTGGTCTTCGTCGCGGGGCGCTGGGCCCTGAACCCGATCTTTCGCCTGCTGGCCCGGTTCGGCGGGCGCGAGGTGATGACGGCGGCGTCCCTGCTGGTCGTTCTGGGCGCGGCCTGGGCCATGGCGCAAGGGGGCCTGTCGATGGCCATGGGGGCTTTTCTGGCCGGGGTTCTGCTGTCGGAATCCAGTTTCCGGCATCAGCTGGAGGCGGACGTCGAGCCGTTTCGCGGCATCCTGCTGGGCCTGTTCTTCCTCAGCGTCGGCATGTCGCTGGACCTCGGGGCGGTGGCTCAGGACTGGCGGCTGGTGCTGGCCGGACTGGCGGTCTTCATGGCGGCCAAGGTCGGCGTCGTCTACGTCATCGCCCGCGCCCGTCACGGGCACGGCGAGGCCCTGACGCGGGCCGCCCTGATGGGCGAGGGGGGCGAGTTCGCCTTCGTGCTGTATGCGGCGGCCCTCGCGGTCGGCCTGTTCGACGCGCGCACGGCGGCGGTGCTGTCGGCCATCGTGGTCCTGTCCATGGCGCTGACCCCGCTGCGGCTGATGATCGCCGATCGCCTGAAGCCCGACGAAACGCCGTCGCTGGACGGGGTGGACAGGGCCGAGGCCCTGGGCGGACGGGTGCTGATCGTCGGTTTCGGCCGCTTCGCCCAGGTGGTGTCGCAGTCGCTGCTGGCGCGCGACGTGGACGTGTCGATCATCGACCACGACGTGGAGATGATCCAGGCGGCCGGCAGTTTCGGCTTCAAGGTCTATTACGGCGACGGGACGCGGCTGGACGTGCTGCGGGCCTCGGGCGTGGACCAGGCCGAGGCCGTGCTGGTCTGCGTCGACAAGCCGGAGAGCGCCGACCGCATCGTCGAACTGGTCAAGTCCGAGTTCCCGTTGACCAAGCTGTTCGTGCGGGCCTTCGACCGCGGGCATTCGATGCGGCTGATCCAGGCGGGGGTGGACTATCACATCCGCGAGACGTTCGAATCGGCCCTGGTCTTCGGCGAGCAGGTCCTGGTCGAGTTGGGCTTCGACCCCGAGGCCGCCGCCGAGACCGTGCAGGACGTGCGCCGTCGCGACGAAGAGCGGCTGACGCTGCAACTGGCCGGCGGACTTCAGGCCGGACGCGCCCTGATGCGCGGCAACATGACGACGCCGCAGCCGGCCCCCTACGTCAAGCCGCGCCGCGAAGGGCAGTTGCTGAACGAGGACGAGGTGGAGAAGGCCGAGGCGGAGGCCTGACGCCCACGAAAAAGGGGCGGACCGCGGCCCGCCCCTCTTCAGTCCGAAGCTCCGGGATCAGCGGCCGGCGCGGGCGTCGGCGACGACCAGGCGGGCTTGCAGGTGGGCGTCGCCGCCGACCACAGCCGAGATTTCGTTGAAGCGATCGCGCGTCAGGCCGGCGCCGGTGATGGCGGCCTCCATCTGGGTCTGCTGCTCCGGCGACGGGGCGGCGCCGTTCAGGGACTGGGCGATCGGGCGCAGCACCGACATGGCCTTGGCGTAGCCCTCGACCTCGGCGTCGGTGATCGACGTCGCGGTGGCCGAGGCCGGGGTCTGGGCCAGTTCGATCCGCGCGCGCACCACGTCGTCGGACGAGGCGGCCTGGGAGATGGCGTTGAACCGTTCCAGCGTCAGGCCCTCGCCGGTGATGGCGGCGGCCATCTCGGCCTGCTGTTCGGCCGACGGCGCGGCGCCGTTCAGCGCCTGGGCCAGCGGTGCGACCTTGGCCAGGGCGGCGGCATAGGCGGTCAGCTCGGCGTCGGTGATCTCGGCCGTGGCGGAGGCCGAGGCGCCGGTCGGATCGGCCGGGGTAGTGGCTTCCTGAGCCAGGGCCGGGGCGGCCGACAGGGCCAGGGTGGAAACGGCGGCGAGAATGGCGATGCGCATGCGTACTGTCCTTGAAGCTTGGGGAGGAATGCGGCCCCTGTAACGTCGAGACCGGGCGGAAGGCTCCGCGGCTCCCGATCCGGCGGGTGGCCGGGAGTTGGGGTCAGCATAGGCAAGTGTCTGACAAGATTGCAACTTGGGCCGCAAGGCGCCGGAAAGGGGGCGGCGCCCGGCGCTGGAGACGACGGGCCGGATCGTGTAGGAGGCGCGCCAATGACCGCCGCCCCGCACAGGCTGTCCGTCGCGCCGATGATGGACTGGACCGACCGGCACTGCCGCGCCTTCCACCGCGCGCTGACGAAGCGCGCCCTGCTGTACACCGAGATGGTGACGGCCGAGGCGGTGCTGCACGGCGACCGCGAGCGGCTGCTGGGCTTCGACGACATGGAGCATCCGGTGGCCCTGCAACTGGGCGGGTCTGAGCCGCAGAAGCTGGCCGAGGCGGCGCGCATCGGCGCGGACATGGGCCATGACGAGATCAATCTGAACGTCGGCTGCCCGTCCGACCGCGTGCAGTCGGGCCGGTTCGGCGCCTGCCTGATGCGCGAGCCGGCGCTGGTGGCGGACTGCATGGCGACCATGGGCGCAGCGGTGGACGTGCCGGTCACGGTCAAGTGCCGCATCGGCGTGGACGATCAGGAGCCGGAGGCCGCCCTGTTCGAGCTGGTCGACGCCTGCGCCGCCGCGGGCGTCACGACCTTCGTGGTCCATGCCCGCAAGGCCTGGCTGCAGGGCCTGTCGCCCAAGGAGAACCGCGACGTGCCGCCGCTGGATTACGGCCTGGTGCGGCGGCTGAAGGCGGCGCGGCCGGGGCTGACCATTTGCCTGAACGGCGGCGTGCCGTCGCTGGAGGCCGCGATCGAACATCTGGCGCCCGGGGCCGACGGGGTGAGGCTGGACGGCGTCATGCTGGGCCGCGCCGCCTATCACGAGCCGGCCCTGCTGGGATCGGTGGACCGCGAGGCGTTCGGCGAGGACGTCGCCGACGTCGATGCCTTCCAGGCGGTGGAGACGCACAAGTCCCATCTCTCCGCGCGGCTGGCCGAGGGCGTGCCGCTGGCGGCGATGACGCGGCACATGCTGGGCGTGATGCACGGCCGGCCGGGCGCGCGCGCCTTCCGCCGCATCCTGACGATCGAGGCGATCCGCCCCGGCGCGGGGCTGGAGGTCGTGGACCGGGCGCTGGACGCGGTGCGCGAGGCCGAGGCGCGCCGGGCAGCGTGATCATTCTTCATCCGCTCATCCCGGCGAAAGCCGGAACCCAGTGCTTTCCCACGGCCGGCGTCGAGGATGAAAAGCAGAGCCCGATCACGACCTCCACGTCGCCCAAAGCACTGGATCCCGGCTTTCGCCGGGATGAGCGGGGATGGTAAGTTTAGCGGACGCTTGGGTGCTCGTTGCGGCCCTTCTGGGCGCCGGCGTCTTCGCGGGGATGATCGCCGGCCTGTTCGGCGTGGGCGGCGGGACGGTGATCGTGCCGGTGCTGTTCTGGGCCTTCGAGATCCTGGGCGTCGGCGGGGAGGGCAATCTGCACGTCGCGGTGGGATCCAGCCTGCTGAGCATCGTCGTCACCAGCTGGCGGTCGCTGGCGGCGCACCGGCGGCACGGGGCGGTGGACGAGGCCGCGCTGAAGGCGTGGACGCCGTGGGTCGGGCTCGGCGCCCTGATCGGCGCGGCGGTGGCCGGGCTGGCGTCGATGGAGGGGCTGGCGATCGTCTATGGGCTGGGGCTGGGCGCCGTCGCATTGCAGATGGCGCTGACGCCCGAGGGGTTCCGCCTGGCGCCCGATCTGCCGACGGGGTGGGCCCGACGCGGCGTGGGGACGGGCATCGGCGGGCTGTCGGCCCTGATGGGCATCGGCGGGGGCAGTTTTGGCGGGCTGATGATGACCCTGTGCGGGCGCCCCATCCACCAGGCGGTGGCGACGGCGTCCGGCTTCGGCATGGCCATCGGCGCGGCGGCGACCCTGGGGTTCGTGGTGTTCGGCTGGGGGGCGGAGGGTCGGCCGCCGCTGTCGCTGGGCTGGGTCAACCTGCCCGCCGCCCTGATCATGGGCACGGTCACGGGCCTGGTCGCGCCCTGGGGCGCGAAGCTGGCGCACAGCCTGCCGAAGCGGACCCTGCGCCTGTCGTTCGCGCTCTACCTGCTGATCGCGGCCGGCGCGGTGGTGGTGAAGGCGGTGTGAGCGTCGGGCAGGGGCAGGTTCATCACAGCGGACACAACGAGGCACGACGAACACGACGGGACCGAGCGGGTCGCGCCGAAGGCGCCTTCACGTCGGCCGAAATGAAAGGCGCTGCGCGCAGCCCCGCGCACCGCGCCCGTTGTGTTCGTTGTGCCTCGCCGTGGCCGCTGTGATCTCTTGAAGCCTCACGGCCTCAGCGTCAGGGCGTCGGCCGAGGCTTCGAAGCCCGAGAGGCGGCCCAGCCAGCTCATGCCCAAGAGCGAGTGGGGCAGGCCTCGCTCGACGACCACGGCGTCGACGTCCGACACGCGCACGGCGCCGACCGACAGCGAGGCCAGCCGCACGCGCGCGGCCCGGGCGGGCCCGGCCGCGGTCGTGATCTGATCTGAGAAGTCGCCGGGCTCGAGAGCCAGCCCCAATCGACGCGCGTCGTCGGGCGTCAGGGCCACCACCGTGGCGCCGGTGTCGACCATCAGGCGCACGGCGCGGCCGTCCACCATGGCGTCGGCCCACCAGTGGCCGTCGGGCGCCCGCAGCACCTGGGCGGCCGAGGCCGACGACCGCCTGGCCGGGTCTTGGGGCCACTCCTGTTGCACGACCACCGGCACGGCGGCGTTGGCCGGTGCGGGGCCGTTCAGCTGGTTCAGCCACCAGGCCGCCGTGAGGGCAGACCCCACCGCCATCGCCGCCGCCGCCAGATTGGACAGGCCCAGTCGCATGCGCGCCCTCGTTCACCGCGCCCGCTTCCGCGGACGGTGCGGTTCTATCGGGCACGCGTGAGAACGCGGTGAAGAGACAGGGCTGACGAAAGGTTGACGCTCAAAACGGCGTCGCGCGACCGGCCAGTTCGCCCATGATCCGGGCCCGTTCGTCGTCGCTGAACCGCGACCACTGGGCGATCTCCGGCAGGGTCCGCTTGCAGCCCAGACACAGTCCCGACGCCCCATCGACCACGCACACCTGCACGCACGGCGTGGCCACGGCCTTGGGCGGACGGGACGGCGGGGCGTCGCCTTTCGGATACGGTTTCACGACAATTGCTCCGAAACCGGATCAAAAAACTGGACAAACGAGGGGCGGCGCCCCCATATGGGAGCGTGACGCGAAACGACTGAGAGGGTGAGAAACCCTGAGAGCACGCCGCGTCTCTTTTCCTCGTTTGCGCGAAAGGAGACGCCAAGAATGAACGAAGAACGCAAAAACCTGCAACACGCCATGACCTCGTTCGCCTATTGGGGCGGACTGCTGGTCGATCCCAACCCCCAGCCGCGGCGCGCGCCGCTGATCTCGCTGAAGGGCCTGTTCGGGCCTCGGCGAAGGCAATAGGGCAAAGAACCTTGCGTGACCCCGCCCCGGCCCCGAAAGAGGCCGGGGCGTTTCTTTTGGCTGTATTCCCATTCGGTGTTGGTGGCCCGGTCGCCAAATCTTTCGTCATTCCGGGCGAAGAGGCGAAGCCTCGAAGACCCGGAACCCAGCGGCGCGCGAGAGCGCGAACCTGTCGGGAGCGCAGGCCTTCGCCCAATGGACGGAAACGGGGTCGCCGGTGTTTCGCCGCCGTCGCGGCGCCGCCGGGTTCCGGGTCTCCGCTTCGCTGCGCCCGGAATGACGAAAGAAAAGAAGAGGCCGACACTCAACGGGAATGCAGCCTTTCCTTTGGGGGTGCGACTTGGGCGAGTTGATCAAACGGCGTCGAGAAGGCGCGATCGAGGTCTGGCCCCTGAGCCGGCCCGACCGGCTGAACTCCATGCCGAACTCTGCAAGGCCGGCGGGATCGATCCGGCCGATCAGGCGGGGCCCGACGACGACTTCCGCGCGGCGAGCGGCGACGCCCGGCCCAGCGAGGTCAAGGTGTTCGACTATGTCTATGGCGTGCTGCATTCGCCCGACTATCGCGCGACCTATGCCGAGTTCCTGAAGATCGACTTTCCGCGCATCCCCTGGCCCGCCTCGCCCGAGGTGTTCCGTCACGTGTCCGAAAAGGGCGAGCGCCTGCGTCGGCTGCACCTGATGGAGCCCGACGCGGTGGGCGAGGCGCCCTTCGTCTTCGACGGCGAGGGCGACGACGTCGTGGCCGCCGGTTATCCGAAGTTCGCGGACGGGCGAGTGTTCATCAATCCGCACCAGCGGTTCGAGGGCGTGCCGGAGCCCGCATGGAGCTTCTTCATCGGCGGCTATCAGCCGGCGCAGAAATGGCTGAAGGACCGGCGGGGCCGGGCCCTGTCCTGGGACGACGTCGGCCACTATCAGAAGATCGTCAAGATCCTGGTCGAGACGGACAGGATCATGAAGGAGATCCAGCTGCCGCTGGGGGGGTCGTGACGGGCCGCTGGGGAAAGGAGCGCGGACCTCCAGGTCCGCGTGTCACGACGCCAAGAGTCGCGGACCTGGAGGTCCGCGCTCCTTCGATGGAAAACCCCGTTACCCCGCCGTCTTCATCGCCCGATCCGGCCCGACGCCGGTGACCGTCGCCCGCGCCGCGCCGGCGGTCTGGCCGGGCTTCATGAACTTGACCAGGACGCGCTGGCCGATCAGCAGGGGCGCGGCGTCATAGGCCACGACCACCTCGACCACGCGCTCGTCCGAGCGTTGCGAGGGGTCGTCGGAGGCCAGTTTGCGGGCGCCGAACACCGCCGCGCGGCGCAGGACCGTGCCGACGTAGACCTTGGACGGGTCGCCTTCCGGGCTGATCTCGACCTGCTGGCCGACGGTGATGTTGGGGATGTCGCTCTCGACGATCTCGGCGCGGACGATGCGCGGGGCGTCGGGTTCCAGGTCGAACATGGTCGACACGTTCAGGGTCGAGGCGCCGGCGCCGGGGTTGGCGTAGCGGCGTACGATGCGGCCGCTCATGGGCGCGCGGATGACCGTCAGTTCCAGGTTGTAGGCGGCCTCGGCCAGACGGGCGCGGGCGGTCTGGATGGTGGCGTTCTGGCTCTGCATGCGGGCCTCGGCGGCGGCCACGGCGTCGCGGGCCTGGTCGATGCGCTGGGCGGCGACGAAATTGCTGTCGACCAAGGCGGACAGACGCTCCAGTTCGCGCCGGGCGGTGGACAGTTCGACCCGGATGGCGGCCAGCTGGCTTTCGGCCTGGGCCACCTCGGCGGCGGCGCGGGAATAGGCCAGGCGCGCCTCGTCGTCCTCCTGGCGGGCCAGGATCTGGCCGGCGACGACGCGGTCGCCCTCCTGAACCATGACCTCGCGCACGATGCCGCCGCGGCGGGCCGCGATCTGGACGATGCCGCCCTCGACGTCCGCCTTGCCGTTGGCGACGGCGGCATAGGGGCTTTCGGGCGCCTCGGCCGCGGCCTTCTCGTCGGCGGCCTTCTTGGCGGCCCCCTGCGACTGCATGAAGAAGAAGCCGGCGATCAGGATCAGGATCAGCGGGATGCCGATCCACACTCGCTTCTTTTTCAGGAAACCGGGCATGGGCGTGGTCTTTCAGGTCAGTGGTGCGACGCCAGGACGGCGTTCGGGTCGGGGACGTGACGGCGGTCGTCGATGATGACGCCGTCCTCGATCTTGATGATGCGGTCGGCCCAGGCCTCGAGCCGGGGGTCGTGGGTCACGCAGATGACGGCCGCGCCGTATTCGGTCGCGGCGCGGCGCAGCAGCCGGATGACGATCTGGCCGTTTTCGCCGTCCAGCGCCGAGGTCGGCTCGTCGGCGAACAGGATCTTGGGATCCTTGGCCAGGGCGCGGGCGATGGCCACCCGCTGCTTCTCGCCGCCGGACAGGGACGAGGGCCGCTGGTTCAGGCGCGGGCCCAGGCCCACCTCTTCCAAGGCGGACTTGGCGCGCTTCTTGGCGTCGCCGTCGGACAGGCCCTGGAACTTCAGCACCGTCTCGACCTGTTGCAGGGCCGTCAGGGCCGGAAACAGGTTGAAGCCCTGGAAGATGAAGCCGCAGTGGTCCAGGCGGAACTTGTCGATGCGGCCGCTGGACAGCTTCCACAGGTCGTCGACGTCCAGGGCGTCGACCCGGCCCTCTTCCGGCTTCAGCAGGCCGGACAGGGCCGCGATCAGGGTCGACTTGCCCGAGCCCGACGGCCCCATGACCATGGTCAGGTCGCCGTGGCGGGCGTCGAAGTCCACGCCCTTCAGCACCTCGATGAAGGTGCGGCCGGTCTTGAACCGCTTGCGCAGCCCCTTGGCCTCGATGGCGAAGTCGCCGTGCTTTCCGTGGACCTTGGTCGTCATCATCGCAGCAGGTCCGCCGGTTGGCTGTTCTTGAGCACGCCCAGCGACAGGAAGCCGGACATCATGGCGATCAGGATCAGTCCGCCGCCGACGACGATCAGCATGCCGGGCGTGATGGCGATGATCACGGCGTTCGCCATCGCCAGGAGCGACACCAGCCAGGTCAGGCCGGCGGCCGCCAGAACCCCCACGATCCCGACCCAGAAGCTGAGCTCCATGATGATCCGTCGCAACGACGCCATCCCGACGCCCAGCGCCCGCAGGGAGGCGAACTCCTTGATGTTGGCCATGATCGCCCCGCGCAGGGTCTGCCAGGTGATGGCGATGCCGATGATGGTTCCCAGCACCACGCAGCCGCCGATGATGACGACCAGGATGCCTTCTTCGAACATCGACGCCTCGTTGGCCTGGGCCAGATCGCCGCGGGTCCAGGCTCGGTATTGACCGCCGCCCATGTCGTTCAGCTGGGCCGCCACCACCTCGGCCCGGCCCGGATCGCGGATCTTCACCATCAGGGGGCCGACGCGCAGGCTGGAATCGCCCGGCCCGCCGATCATCCGCAGGGTGTCGCGCGACATGACCACCGTGGCCACCATCATGTTGGGGTAGCCCCGCGTCACGCCGGCGACGGTCACGGTGTTGCCGTTCAGCAGAGCCTTGTCGCCGAGCTTGACGCCCAGGCGGCGCAGCGCCGTCTCGTCGATCGCGACGGTGTAGGGCTGGCGCAGGGCGTTCACCAGATCGTCGGAATAGTCGGTGGGAATGGTGACCGCGCCGGGCGCGGTGTCGACGACGCTGATCTGGACCTGCTCCTGGCGCGGGGCCCCGCGCTTGGCGCGCTCGGCCGCCGATTCGGTGGGGTCGTATTCCTTGATGCTCTGGAACTGGCCGCCCCAGCCGGACAGGGCGCGGACCTGGACCACCTCCGGGTGGCGGTAGACCAGCGGGATGAAGCGGCGCGGCACGCCCGACGGGCCGTTGCCCAAGGCCTTGGCGCCGGGAGCCAGCACCATGACGTCGGCGCCGGCGCGGTCGATCTGGGCCGTGAAGCCGCGGCCGATGCCGATGAACAGCCCGGTCATCGCCATGACCAGCAGGCCGGACAGCGCCAGCGCCATCACGGCGGCCATGTACCGGCGCCACTCATAGAGCAGCGTTGCGAGCGCGAGCGACATTCGACGCGAGTTCCCCTGACAGGGTTTCGGTATACCGCGCTCAGGGTCGGTCGGGCCAAGTTAAATCGGGGTAAGGGATCGGCACGCCAAGGTGAGGCTTGACCCCCGCCGAGGCGCGGGTGGATAGCTATAGTATAACGCCGCGGACGGTCCGTGGCCCTCGGAGCCCTTCGCACATGAAATTCCGATCCCTGCGCCTGTCGATGGCGCTGTCGGCGGTGATCGCCGCCGCCCCCATGGCCGCCGTGCCCAGCGTCTCGGTCGCGCGCGACGAGGGGATGTGGACCTTCGACAATTTCCCGCTTCAGACCGTGAACCAGAAATATGGCCTCAGCCTGGACCAGGCGTGGCTGGACCGGGTGCGCCTGGCCTCGGTGCGGATCCAGGGCTGCTCGGCCAGTTTCGTCTCGCCCGAGGGGCTGATCCTGACCAATCACCACTGCGTCGTCGGCTGCCTGCAGGAGCTGTCCTCGCCCGAGACCGACTACGTCAAGAACGGCTTCGTCGTCGGCTCGCGCGAGGAAGAGAAGAAATGCCCCGGCCAGACGGCCGAGGTGCTGACCGACATCGTCGACGTCACCGACCGCATGCTGACGGCCGGCATGGGCATGGAAGGCCAGGCCTTCGCCCAGGCGCGCCAGGCCGAGGTCGGCCGCATCGCCCAGGAGAACTGCGCCGGCGACCCGAAGTTCAACTGCCAGGTGGTGGACTTCTATCGCGGCGGGCGCTTCGCCCTGTACAAGTACCGCCGCTATGAGGACGTGCGGATCGCCTTCGCACCGGAGTTCCAGGCGGCCTTCTTCGGCGGCGACCCGGACAATTTCAACTTCCCCCGCTATGCCCTGGATGCGGCCTTCCTGCGCGCCTACGAGGACGGCCGGCCGGTCGAGACGCCCAATCACCTGAAGTGGAACGCGAACGCTCCGGCCGAGGGCGATCCGACCTTCGTGGTGGGCAATCCGGGATCGACTTCGCGGCTGATGACGATCAGCCAGCTGGAGCGCGTGCGCGACCAGCAGCTGCCGGTCACCCTGATCCAGGCGTCGGAACTGCGCGGTCGGATGCTGGCCTATGCCGCGACGGGCGAGGAAGCCAAGCGGGTCTCGGTGGATCCCATCTTCGGCATCGAGAACAGCTTCAAGGCCCAATACGGCCAGCACCAGGCGCTGATGGACCCGGCGTTCATGGCGGTGAAACGCCGCGAGGAGGCCGAGCTGCGCGCCGCCGTCGAGGCGGATCCGGCCCTGAAGCAGCGCATCGGCGATCCGTGGGCCGAGCTTGAGGGCATCCAGGGCGTCGCGCGCGACCTGTACCTGCCGTGGCGCCAACTGTCGGCCTCGGCCGGCGGCGGCTCGCAGCTGTTCTCCTATGCCCGCGCCATCGGTCGCGCCTCGGCTCAGAACGCGGCCGGCACGCTGACCGCCGAGCGCAAGGCGCAGCTGGAAGGCGCCCTGGGCGCGGAGACGCCGATCTATCTGGAGATGGAGGAGATCCGGCTGGGATACTGGCTGTCCAAGACGCGCGAATACCTGACGGTCGATCATCCGCAGGTGAAGGCGCTGTTGGGCAAGGAGAGCCCCGAGGGGCTGGCCGACCGCCTGGTCGCGGGGACCAAGCTGGCCGATCCGGCCTTCCGCGTCGCCGCCCTGTCGATGACGCCTGAAGAGCTGGCCGCCGCGGACCCGCTGGTCGCCTGGGTCATGGCCAACGACGCCGCCGCCCAGGCCGTGGCCGGCGAGTGGAACCAGAAGGTCACCATCCCGACCGCCCAGGCCGCCGAGCGCGTGGCCCAGGCCCGGTTCGCGGTCTATGGCTCCAACATCTATCCGGACGCGACCTTCACCCTTCGCATCAGCTACGGCGAGGTGAAGGGCTGGACCCATCGCGGGGTCCAGGTTCCGGCCTTCACCCGCATCGGCGGTCTGTACGAGCGCCACACCGGCGCCGAGCCGTTCAACGCCGCCGCCGGCTTCCTGGCGGCCGAGGGGCGGATCGACAAGGATCTGGTGTTCGACTTCTCCTCGACCAACGACATCATCGGCGGCAACTCAGGCTCGCCCGTGATCAACGCGCGCGGCGAGGTGATCGGCGCGGCCTTCGACGGCAACATCCACTCGCTGGGCGGCAACTTCGGCTACGACGCCGCCCTGAACCGGACGGTGTCGGTGTCGACGGCGGCGATCACCGAGTCGCTTCGGGTCGTCTATCCCCAGCCGCGGCTGCTGAGGGAACTGGGCGTGCGCGGCTGACGCCAAGCCGGACTGAATGACGAAGGCCCCCTCCGTCGCCGGAGGGGGCCTTTTTCATGCCCGAACCGTGGCGGCTCAGAACCGGGCGGACAGGGTCAGGCGCGCGTTGCGGGGCGCGCCCGGGGTCAGGTTGTTGTTGTTGTGGGCGTCGGCCCAATAGCCCTCGTCCAGCAAGTTCTCGACGTTCAGCTGCACGTCCACCGCCGGCGTCAGCGCCCAGAACACCGCGGCGTCCACGCGAGTGAAGCCGGGCAGGCGCGTGGTCGTCGGCGCGGTGCGGATCGCCGCCCACTGATCGGACTGGTGGACGACGCCCAGGCCCAGACCCAGTCGGTCGGTCGCCTCATAGCGGTTCCAGATCGACAGGCTGTGCTCCGGCGCCTGGGCCAGTTCGACCGCGTCGTTGCCCTGCAGAACGGCGTCCTGCCAGGTGTAGCCGCCGGCGACGGTCCAGCGGTCGGTGACGCGGCCGGCGACGCCCAGCTCCAGCCCGCGCGTGCGGGTCTCGCCCACGTTGATGGTGGTCGCGGGGTTGGCGGGGTCCGGCGTCGTGGCGTTGGTGCGGCGCAGCTCGAACAGGGCGGCGGTCAGCGACAGGCCCGGCCGCGCGTCCCACTTGGCGCCGAGCTCAAGGTTCTCGAACTCTTCGGGCTCCAGGTTCTGGGTCGTGGGCGTCAGCGAGGCGAACTGCTCGCCCGAGCGCGGCAGGAAGGAGCGGCTGTAGCTGGCATAGACCGAGGCGTTCTCAGCGGGCTTCCACACCAGGCCCAGACGTGGCGACACCATCTCGTCGGTGCGGCCGAAGGCGCGGTCCGGCGTCGGCAGGAAGTCGGTCCCCTCGATCTCGAACCGGTCCCAGCGCAGGCCCAGGATGACGTCGAAGAAACGCCCCAGGCCGATCTGGTCCTGGGCATAGACCGAGGTGGTGGTCACCCGGCTGAAGGTGTCGCGCGCGGGCGTGCCGAACGTCACCGTCGGATAGGTGGGCGCGGTAAGGCTGAAGCTGGGGTTGGACAGGGTTCCGTTCAGACGGGCGTTGTCGGTTTCCTGATCGCCGTACTCGACGCCGACCATGACGCGGTGCTCGATCGGGCCGCCCAGCACTTCCCAGATCAGGTTCGACTGGAACAGGGCGTTGTTCCGGTCCGTCGTGTCGACGTAGGCGGCCAGCGGCACGGTTCCGGTCGGCGAGGTGGCCGGGCCGTTCGGATAGACGTTGGCGTACAGCTTGTCATAGTCGGCGAAGACCACGGTGGTGTTCAGGCTGAGCCCCGGCGCGATCCGGCCGTCGAGGCGCAGCTTGGCGACGTCGGCGTCCAGCGTGGTGCGGTTCACGCCCGGCACGCCGAAGAACAGCTCGCCATATCCCTCCAGCGGGCGGCCCTGATACGAAGGCACGCCGCGGTCCGGCACGCGGTCGTCGTCGACGTGTTCGTACGACAGGCCCAGGTTCCAGCCCGGCGCGATCTCGGCGGCCAGGTAGGGGTTGATGGCCCAGCGCGAGCCGTCGACGAAGTCGCGGAAGCTCTCGCTCTCTTCGACCATGGCGTTCAGGCGGAAGGCGACCCGGTCGCCCAGCGGGCGGTTGACGTCGAGCCAGGCGCCGTGGCCGCCGAAGCCGTCGGCGAAGACCCGGCCTTCCCCAAATACGGCGTCGGCGCTGGGCGCCTTCTGCACGCGGTTGACGATGCCGCCCCCGCCGCCGCGCCCGAAGATCAGGGCGTAGGGACCGCGCAGCACCTCGATGCGCTCGAGGTTGTAGAGGGGGCGATAGTACTGGACGTCGTCGCGCACGCCATCGACGAAGAAGTCGGCCGTGGTGTTCTGGCCGCGCAGCGTGATCTGGTCGCGGTTGCCCTCGCCCTGTCCCACGGTGACGCCGGGCACGTAGCGCAGCACGTCGCCCACGGAGCGCAGCGCCTGATCCTCGATCTGCTGGGCCGTGACCACCGACACGCTCTGCGGCACGTCGATCAGGGGGGTGTCGGTCTTGGTGGCCGTGACGATGTTCTGCGCTTGATAGCCGAGCGCCCGCCCGGTCACCACGATGGGCTCGACGACCGTCGCCTCGGGATCGGACGGCGCCTGCTGGGCCTGGGCGGCTCCGGCAAGCGACAGCAAGGAGGTGGAGAGGAACAGCAGGGCGCGCATGACGATCCGGTGGTGGATGGAAACAAGGGCCGGACGTCTATTGCGAAGCATTGTCATATGCAATGCGGAAAAGCGCCGCTTGCATGCGAAAAGGGCCCGGCATGGCGGCCGGGCCCTTCCGCGGGCGTGGCTCGGAGAGAACGGGTCAGTCCGTCCGGGCGGCGCCCCCTCGCGGGCGGACCGCGAAGTCCACGCCGCTGAGGCAGATCGTGGCGAAGGCGGCGAAGAACGCCGCCTCCCTCCATTCTTCCCCGCGCCAGGCCAGTAAGGCCACGGCGAGCCAGGTGAACAGCGTGATGCCCATCACGGCGGGCCGCAGCCACTCCGGCGAGGCCGGCGTCGAGGCGGGCGGGGTCACAGCGGCTCGCCCGTTTCCCGATCGCGGCACACCGTGGCCCGTTTGCCGCGATCGGTGGACGCCGTGACGACGGGGATCGTGGTGGCGATCCCCACCCCGGCCCACAGCAGGGCCGAGGTGAAGTCGCCCAGCCCGAAATTGACCAGGACGATGCCCGTCCAGATCAGGCTCATCACCATCACGGCGCCGCGGACGCCGAGGTCCATGCCCTTTTTGGGGGCCGGCTTGGGATCGCGCGGCATCACTGCACCCGTTCGCTCGTCACGCCGCGCTGGGCCAGGATGGCCTGGACGGAGTCGTCGCCCGCCAGGTGGGCGGCGCCCACGGCGATGAAGACGGTCCCTTCGCCCTCCAGCATGGTCTCGATCTGGTTGGCCCAGTTGGTGTTCCGCTTGGTCAGCATGGCGTCGTAGATGGCCGGCTCCGACGCCATCTCGTCGACGCCCAGGCGTTCGATGCCCTCGACGTCGCCCGCGGCCCAGGCGGCGACCAGGCCGTCCAGCTGCGCCGTGGCCTCGTCATAGCTTTCCAGCGTCTGACGCAGGAAGGCCAGTTGAGCCTCCTCCGGGAAGCCGGCCAGGATGCCGATCTGCTCTTCCAGTGTCTCCAGCCCCTTCAGCGGCTTGCCGGCGGCCTCGGCGCGCGCCCGCAGCACCAGTTCGACGCCGGACATGGGGTCATAGCCGGCCTTGATGAGCGGGCTGATCGACAGGCTGAGCGCCGCCAGCCAGGGACGCATGGGTTCAAAGGCCGCGGCGCTGCCGCCGATCTCCTTGGCCGCGGCGTCCAGCTTGGCCAGTTCCTCGGCGGTCAGCAGGCTGGACAGGGGCCGGTCGGGCGACAGGCCGTACTGCTGGATCAGCGGCAGGGCCGCCGCCTGGTCGTCGGGGTTGGTGATCTCGAAATAGATCTCGTCGGCGCTGTCGAACGCCGCGTCCACGACCGGGCTGCCCCAGGCGGTGGTGGGGCGAAGGACGTGGACGGTGCCGAACAGATAGATGGTCGAGTCGGCGTCCTTGATCACCCACAGGGCGGGCCCGGTTCCGGCGGCGGCCTGGGGCACGACGCGGGCGGCCGGGGCCTCCTGGGCCCAGGCGGCGGGCGAGCCGACGAGCGCGGCGGCCAGGCCGAGGCCGAGCGCGGTCCCGGCGACGGTGCGGCCGGCGGCGGCGACGGAGGTCTTGAGGCGGGAAACGAAGGTCATGGCAGTTCCTTTCGGGGAGGGGTTGAGGAAGGCGGAGGGGAGGGCGGGGGCGGTCACTTGATCCCCCGGCGGGCGGAGACGGCGACCGAGGCCAGGAGATAGACCCCCATCATCACCCCGATCATGCCCCAGGCGGTGACGCCCGAGACCAGGTCGAGGCGTTCGGCCACGGCATAGAGGAACAGCGCCAGCTGCAGGCTCCAGAACGCCAGCGAGCCGGTCTCGACCATGATGTTGCGCAGCATTTCGTCGGCGCGGCGCCACAGCATCACGTTGGCCACGGTCTGGATCGCCAGCACGACCAGCAGGGCCAGGAAGGCGACGTCGGCCGACAGCCACCGCGTGGCGTAAAGCGGGATCAGCAGCATGACCCCGGCCAGGGCCGTGACGGTGATCTGCAGCACGCCGCAGCCCTTGGGCACGCTGGCGGGGCGACTGGCCATGACGAAGACCATGGCGCCCGACATGCCCAGCAGCATGGCCGCGATCAGCAGGTTCAGCGCGTCGTCCCAAGGCAGGTTCTGCGCCTCGGTCGCTCGGCCGATAAGGGCCCCGATCGCGGCTCCGGCCAGGGCCAGCAGAACGCCGCCGCCGATCCGCATCGGCAGGGGCAGGCGGGTCTCCTCAGCGGTCATGTTCAGTCCTCCAGGAAGATGGCTTCGATCGGCTGTCCGAAGACGCGCGCGATCTTGAAGGCGAGCGGCAGGGACGGGTCGTAGCGGCCGGTCTCCAGCGCGTTGACGGTCTGGCGCGACACGCCCAGCCGGTCGGCCAGATCGGCCTGGGACCAGTCCCGCTCGGCGCGCAGGATCTTGAGGCGGTTGTTCATCGCGCCCTCACCGATGCCGCAGCCACCAGGCCGCCCAGGCGACCAGATAGCCGACCAGCTGGGCGCCGAGCGTCAGGGCCACCCCCGACAGCAGCAGGCCGTTGGGGCTCTCGTCATAGGGCGGGATGTTCAAGACGATCACGTCCCAGCTGGAGAGCGCGAACAGGATCATCACGAAGGCGATGCCGGCCGAGCCGCCCCAGTACCAGGCCCACTTGTGCGCCTCGCGCACCGCCTCGTCGGCGCCGCGCCACCACATCAGGCAGATGCCCAGTCCCAGCGACACGCCGACGGCCAGGACGACCGCCACCAGCGGCCGGCCCGCCGAGCCGCCGATCGCATCGACCAGGGCCGCGACGCCGCCGACGACCAGTCCGACCAGCAGGCTGAGGCCCAGAACGCCGAGATACCCCAGCGGACGTCGCCGTTTCGGCGGCAGGTCGGACATGACGGGCTCCCTCGTCGAGTTGACAAGGGTGTTTTACATCAGGTGGCGTTGATGTCAAGTGGCCTTGTCAAAAAGTCCGCAAGACTTGTCGTGCCTATTCGGCGGCGTCGGCGGGCGCGGCCAGCAATTCCGGCCGGGAAAGGGCGCGCGGCGTCGGCTCCACCGGGGGAAGCTCAGGCAGCTCCTTGCCCTCGTGATCGACGTGCAGGTCCTCGAAACGGCGGGCCGAGACCATGACCTGGCTCTCCAGCGAGCCGACGAACTGGTTGTACTTGCCGACCGCCGTGTCCAGCGCGCGGCCGACGGCGGCGGCGTGGCCGCCCATGACCGACAGGCGCTTGTAGAGCTCGCGCCCCAGCTTCGCGACCTCCTCGGCGTTCTTCGCCTGCTCCTCGGCCCGCCAGCCATAGGCCACCGCCTTGCACAGGGCGAACAGGGTCGACGGGGTGACGATGACCACGCGGTTCGCCATGGCGTCGGACAACAGGTCGGGCTCGTGGTCCAGCGCCGCCGACAGGAAGGCGTCGGACGGCACGAACAGGGCGACGAAGTCGGGGCTGGGCTTGAACTGGTCCTGATAGGCCTTGGACGCCAGCTGGCGCATGTGGGTCTTCATGCTGGCGGCGGTGCGGATCGCGGCGGCGCGGGCGCGCGCCTCGTCGTCGCCGTCGCCCTCATCGGCGAAGGCCAGCGGCACCTTGGCGTCGATGACGAACCGCCCGCCACCAGCCATTCGCACCAGGAAGTCGGGCCGCTGCTGGCGCCCGGCGTCGTCGGCGGCCGAGGTCTGTTCCACGAAGTCGAAGCGCCCGGCCATGCCCGCGGCCTCCAGCACGTTGCGGCAGGTCTGCTCGCCCCAGCGGCCGCGCCGCCCGGTGTTGCCGCGCAGGGCCTCGGTCAGCTTGCGGGCCTCGTCGCGGGTGGCGGCCGAGGCGGTCATGAGGTGGGCCAGCTGTTCCTTCAGCCCGCCCGTCTCGTCGGCGCGGGTCTTCTCCAATGCGGCGACGTGCAGCTGGAACTGGGCCAGGGTCTCGGCCACGGGCTTCAGCTGGGCCTCCAGCCGCTGCTGGGCCATCAGTTCACGGTTGCGGAAGGTCTCGTCGGTGCGCTTCAGCAGGGCCTCGGCGGCGGCCTGCGCCTGCTCGCCCGCCTGGGCGCGCAGGAACTCCGCCTGGGCCGCGGCCTGATCCTCAGCCACGCGCAGCCGCGCCTCGGTCTCGGCGAACCGCTCGCGCATCTCCCACGCCCGCGTCTCGGCCGCACCGGCGCGGCGGCGCTCCATCAGGGCCCAGGCCAGGGCGACGACGGCGACCACCGAAGCGGCGAGGAAGGCGACGAGCGAGGCGTTCATGCTCCGTTCCTTACCGGGAGTCGGCGGGCGCCGCCATGGCGGCTGCGGCGTGGAAAAATTTCGAGTGCACATAGTGCACATTCTCCCCGCAAACGCCCTGATGGCGGGACGGAGGCATCACCGCGCAGTGTACATGTGGTGCACATTGGCAGCCTCCTTCGATCCGCCGGATGACGGCGCTGACGGATGATAGGCGGCCGGTGCGTCGTTTCCGGTCGTAGGCGGCGGGCAGGCACGCCTTTGGGCCCGAAAGCGGACCAGGCCCTGAACTAGCTGCCCATGCCATGCCGGACCATGTTGACACGGCATGGCATGGGTCCAGGCGGCGGCGATTGGGCACCGTCGACGAGTCGACGAGCGAAGGGGGCGCCCGTCAACCGCGTTAATGTTCAGTCGAAGAAAGCCACCGCCCCTGTGTCGAGATCATAGACCGCAGGAACGATCTTCAGCCGGCGCTGGCGGACAGCCTCGGCCAGGATTGGGCTTGTGACTTCTCTCAACCTCGTCGCCGTCCGCGAAGCATGGCGTTCCGTCGCCCTCGGCAGAGCCTCTCCGCCTTCGGCCCGCGCGGCCATTGCGGCGGGCAGGATCGGCTCCAGCATGGTTCCAATGCTGCCTGGATACTCCTGCGCCTGGTCAATGACGGTGAGAGCCGCCGCAACGGCCCCGCACCGCTCATGACCCATGACGACGATCAAGGGCGCGCCCAGCACAGCCACTGCGAACTCCAGGCTGCCGACGGCCGCGACGTCGGCGACGTTCCCGGCGTTGCGGACGACGAACAGTTCGCCGAGACCTTTGCCGAAGAGCAGCTCTGGTGGAACGCGCGAGTCGGCGCAGCTGAGAATGGCCGCGATGGGCGACTGCGCTTGGGCGATCTCGCCCCGGCGCCGCTCGTCGATTGAGGGATGCAGCGGCGCATCCGCCTGGAAAGCCGCGTTGCCCTGCTTGAGCAGCTCCAGGGCTTGATCCGGGGTCAGGTCCGTGGGCAGCGGCGGGGTCCAGCCCGTCGAGGCGAAGGAGCCCGACGGCGTCACGGCGAGGCCAGCGGCGAACGGAAGGGCGGCGGCGGTTTCGATCAGGCGTCTGCGAGACATGGGCATCAGGGTCTCCAAGAGGCGTCTTCAGGCCCAGAACCAGGCGGCGAGCGCCGCGTAGGCCGGGATCCCGAGGACCAGGTTGAAGGGAAAGGTCACGGCGAGCGAGGAGGAAGCGAACACGCCGGGGTCGGCTTGGGGCGCGGCTAGCCGCATGGCGGCCGGGACGGCGATGTAGGAGGCGGAGCCGGCCAGGATGGCCATCAGGGCGGCGTCGCCCTGCTCGAGGCCGAGAGCGCGGGACAAGGCCAGGGTCGCCAGCGCGGCGACGACCGGAAACACGACGGCGAAGACGATGACGCCGGGCGTCATCTTGCGTCGGTCGGCCATCAGCCGCCGGGCGGCGATGAGGCCGACGTCCAGCAGGAAGAAGCACAGGGCGCCCTGGAACAGCGGGCCGACGAAGATCTCCAGACGCTCCATGCCGCGCTCGCCGGAGATCGCACCGACGATGAAGCTGCCGATCAGCATCACTGCCGCGGCGTTGACGAACACCTCTCGGAGCACCTTCGACCGCTCGCCGGGGATGCCGCGGCCGGCCCTGTTCAGCAGAATCAGGGCGGTGAGGATCGCCGGCGTCTCCATGAGCGCCAGGACGGCGGCCATGTAGCCTCCGAAATCGACGCCCATGGCCGCCAGGTGCTGTTGACCGGCCGCGAAAGTGACCACGGACACCGAGCCGTAGGTCGCGGCCATGGCGCAGAGAGTCGGCCGGTCCAGCGACGTACCGCGGCGCAGGAGGGCGTAGGCCGCCAGCGGCATCAGGGCGCTGAGGGCCAGGCCCAGCGCCGCGGCGACGCCGAAGTCGGCCGACAGACCGGCCGCGCGCGCCTCCACCCCGCCTTTGAAGCCGATGCAAAGCATCAGATACAGCGACAGCGTCTTGGCCGCCTGCTCCGGCAGGGCCAAGTCCGAACGAGCAAGGGCCGCGATCACGCCGACGAAGAAGAACAGGATCGCCGGTGAGGTCAGCAGATCGAAGGCGGAGGACATGCGGCGCGGTTCCCGGCAGGTGACGGGGGCCGCTTGTGATGAGGGGACGCCATCAATGCAATCTTATCGAACTTATGATCCTCATTATAATCCGTTATGTCTTTACCGGAAGATGACGTCCTTGATCTCGCGCGCCAGCATGTCGACGGCTCCGCCCGCGCGGCCTTTGCCCATGAGGAGGGCGATCTCGACTGGCTCCGGTGCAGGCAACCCGGGCCCGGCCACCACGAGGTCGCGCGGGGCCAGGGTGGCAGGGGCAATGGCCACCCCCAGACCGGCGCGCACGGCCGCCAGCTGTCCGGAAAGACTTGGCGAGACGAAGGCTTCACGGAAGCCGACGGCGGCAGCCTGCAAGGCGTCGAGGGCCCGGGCACGATAGGCGTCGGGAGTCGGGGCCACGACCAGTGGCAGCGGGCGGGCGTCGAACAGGGCGGCGTCGCGGGCCAGCCAGACCAGACGTTCCTCGAACACCCGTTCGTCGGAGGCGCGGGGGGCCGGGCGGCGTTTGATCAGGGCGAGATCCAGCCGGCCTTGGGAGAGGGCCGTCATCAGATTGGCGGTGAAGTCGCACGTCACCGACAGGCGCACGCGCGGATGACGCTCGGCAAAGCGGGCGATGATGGTCGGCAGGTGGGTGGACGCCAGATCTTCCGGCGCGCCGAATCGGACGTCGCCTTCCACCTCGGTCTCACGCAGCCCCGCGACGATCTCGTCGTTCAGGGCCAGCAGCCGCCGCGCCTGCGGCAGCAGATCGCCACCCTGCACGGTCAGGTGCACGCCGCCCTGACTGCGATCGAACAGCCGTCGGTCCAGCTGGGCTTCGAGCCGTCGCATCTGCAGGCTGACGGCCGGCTGGGTCAGACCCAGGCGAGCTGCCGCGCGCGTGAAGCTCTCCGTCTCCGCGATGGTGACGAAGGCGCGCAGCAGGTCGATGTTAAGGTCGCGGATCACCGATACAGGATTGAACGCCCGTCGCAGCGGAGCAAGCCAGGTGACGCATTATCGGGGACCGACCATTGCCGAGCGCGTGCAAAAAGACTCGATGCGGACGCCCGCTTACCGCATGCCCGGACTCGCCCCCCTCACGCCGGGCGTCGCGCCCGTAGCGCCTGCACGATGGTGCCGTCGTCCAGCCAGTCCAGCTCGCCGCCGACGGGGACCCCGCGGGCCAGGCTGGTGATCTCGGCGCCGGCCCCCGCCAGCCGCTCGACCAGATAGTGGGCGGTGGTCTGGCCGTCGACGGTGGCGGGCAGGGCCAGCACGACCTCGGTCGCCTCGCCCCCCTTCACGCGGCCGACCAGTTCGGCGACGCGCAGCGCGTCGGGGCCGACGCCGTCCAGCGCGGACAACAGGCCGCCCAGCACGTGATAGCGGCCGCGAAAGGCGCCCGACCGCTCCATGGCCCACAGGGCGCCGGCCTCCTCGACCACGCAGATCAGGCGGCCGTCGCGGGCCGGGTCCGAGCAGATGGCGCAGGGATCGCGGGTGTCGGGCGTGCCGCAGACCGAGCAGGACTTCACCTTGGCCGCCACGTCCGTCAGGGCGTCGCCCAGGGGCAGCAGCAACTGGTCGCGCCGCTTCAGCAGCGCCAGGGTCGCCCGACGCGCCGAGCGCGGGCCCATGCCCGGCAGCTTGGCCAGCAGGCCGATCAGCCGCTCGATCTCGGGTCCGGCGGAGGCGGCCACGCCGTCAGAACAGCTTGGGCATGCCGGGGATGTTCATCCCGGCCATCGGCCCGGCGGCCTGACGCATCAGCTCGCCGTTGGCCTCGTCCAGCTTGCGCTTGGCGTCGGCGTGGGCGGCGACGATCAGGTCGGCCAGGATCTCGCCCTCGCCCGGCTGCATCAGGCTGTCGTCGATGGCCACACGCGTGATCTCCCCCGGCCCCTTCAGCGCCACAGTCACCAGCCCGCCGCCCGACGTGCCCTCGGCGGTCGATTCGGCCATGCGCGCCTGGGCCTCCTGCAGCTTCTGCTGCATGGCCTGGGCCTGTTTCATCAGATCGGTGAGGTCTTTCATGGGAGGAAAGATAGGCCTTGGGTGGGCGCGGCGATACGGGCGATCACAGACCGGCGGCCGTCAGGATGACGCTTCGGACCCGGGGCCAGGCGTCCGTCCGCACATCGACCGGGTCGATGTGGTCGGCCCCCTCGATCACCACGGCATCGACTGTGTCGCCCGCCGACGTCGCGACGCGCGCGAAGGCCTCGACGAAGGCCGGCGGCACGACATCATCCTGCGACCCGACGATCAGATGGACGGGAACCCCAAAGGGCAGCAGTCGGTCCGGAGAGGTGTCGGCCAGGACATCCGGCCGGCCGGCCGTCGATGCCCCCATCAGGCGCACGAAGGTCTCGGCTCCGCATGTCCCGTCCAGCAGGGGCTGCATGCCTTCGAACTGGCCGGGTCCGGAGATGCCGACGACGGCGACCGGACGGACCGGATCGGAGACGTGCAACGGACTGTCGGCGGCGATGTTGGCTCGGCCTGCGCTCCAGAGCGCCAGATGCCCGCCTGACGAATGGCCCGCGAACACCACCCTGGACATATCCGCGCCCAACCGTTCGGCCTCGGCCCGCAGCCGATCGGTGGCCGTGCCGATGTCGTTGAACAGGGCGGGGAACGTGCCGCCCGCCTCATCGGTGCGGCGATAGCCGACGTTCCAGACGATCACGCCACGCTGGGCCAGCTCGGTGCCCAGCCGCCGCGCGGATCGGATGCTGGCATTGGTGCTGACATAGCAGCCGCCGTGGATGAAGACGACCACCGGATGCGGGCCGCTGCCGGAGGGGCGATAGACCTCAATGATCTGGGAGGGGGCCTCGCCATAGCGGATGACCTCGCTGGGCTCCGGCGCCGCAGGACGGGGGGCCGCCTGTGCGGTGACCTGAGCCTGCGCTGGCTCTGCCGTGGTTTGGGCAGAGGCGGCGATCGGCGGCAGGCCACCCCACAGCACGGCCAAGACAACGGTTAGCCTCAAATGTCCTGTCATGGTCGCCCCAGATCGAATGGCGTCTCAGCTTGCGACCAAACCGATCGACGGGCAATCGTCATTCGGGCTTGGTCGCGACGTCGCCTTCAGTCATCACCGACGGCCTCCTCGACCTCGTCCGGGATGGTCGGCAACTCCGGCGCGGGGGGCGGGACGCGGATTTCGCCCAGTTTGGCGCCGGGAAAGGTGGCCAGCACCGAAGCGACGAAGGGGTCGGCCTCGACCGCCGCGCGCTCGGCGACGCGGGCCTTCTTCTCGATCTCGATCAGGGTCTCGCCCCCGCCCTGGCCGTTGGCGGCGATCAGCCAGACGCGGCCGGTCCATTCCTTCAGCCGACCGGCCAGACGGGTGGCCAGGTTGGCCGGCGCGCCCTGAACCGGCTCATAGGTGATGCGGCCGGGTTGGAACGACACCGGGCGGACGTAGCGCTGGACGTCCATCTGCAAGGCCACGTCGCGCCTGGCGCCGATCAGGCCGACGACCTGTTCGAAGGTCTGGGGGTCGGGCAGGGCGGGCGCGCGCGCCGCGCGCGGAGCCAGGGCGGCCGAGGCCCCGCCCCCTCCGCCCCCGCCACCGCCACCGCGGGACGGGCCGGCGCCGCCCGGCGCCTCGCCGTCGCGCAAGGCCTTCAACGCCTCCTCCGGTCCCGGCAGGTCGGCGGCATAGGCCAGACGCACGATGACCATCTCGACCGCGTCGGCCGGATTGGGCGCACGGCGGACCTCGTCGAGGCCCTTGAGCAGCATCTGCCAGACCCGCGACAGGGCCCCGGCCGAAATGGCCGCGCCCAGCGCCGCCAGCGCCTGGGCCTGATCGTTGGGCAGGCGGGTGGCCTGGGGCCCCAGCATCTTGGAGACCGAGGCGGCGTGGCAGTGCTCCAGCAGGTCGCCCATGACCTGCACCGGGTCGGCGCCGTAGCCGTAGAGGGTGCGGAACGTCTCGAGCGCCTCGGGCGTCCGCCCGCCCATGACCTGTTCGAACAGGGCGATGGTGCGGGTGCGGTCGGCCAGACCCAGCATGTCGCGCACGGTCTCGGCCTCGACGACCGCGCCGCGCTCGCCCTGGACCAGGGCCTGATCCAGCAGGGACAGGCCGTCGCGGACCGAGCCCTCGGCCGCGCGGGCGATCAGGGCCAGGGCGTCGGCCTCGATCGCCATGCCTTCCTTCTCGGCCACCTTGCCGAGGTGGGACACCAGCACCTCGGGCTCGACGCGGCGCAGGTCGAAGCGCTGGCAGCGGGACAGGATCGTCACCGGCACCTTGCGGATCTCGGTGGTGGCGAAGATGAATTTGGCGTGGGGCGGCGGCTCCTCCAGCGTCTTCAGCAGGGCGTTGAACGCCTGCGTCGACAGCATGTGGACCTCGTCCAGCACATAGACCTTGTAGCGCGCCTCGACGGGGGCATAGCGCACGCTGTCCAGGATCTCGCGGATGTCGCCGACGCCGGTGTGGCTGGCGGCGTCCATCTCCATCACGTCGATGTGCTGGCCGGCCATGATGGCCGCGTCGTGCCGGCCGGTGGGCGACAGCTCCAGCGACGGGCGGTCGATGGTTTCGGTCTCGTTGTTCAGCGCGCGGGCCAGAAGGCGCGCCGTGGTCGTCTTGCCCACCCCCCGCACCCCGGTCAGCATGAAGGCGTGGGCGATGCGGCCGGTGGCGAAGGCGTTGGTCAGGGTGCGGACCATCGCCTCCTGCCCGATCAGGTCCTCGAAGGTGCGCGGCCGGTATTTGCGGGCCAGGACGGTGTATTCGGACGCGGCCTCGACGGGTTCTGCGGCCGGAACCGGGAGCTTGGCCTTTGGCAGCGTCGGGGCGTCGGCGGCGACCAACTCGGGCGTCTCGTCGGGCGTGGCCAGGGCTTCGGCGACGCGCATGCCCTCGGGCTCGGGCGCGCCGAACATGTCTTCGGTGTTGGGATCCCGCTCCTCCGCCGCGTCCGAGGGATCGTCCTCGTCCCACGGCGGCCCGTCGGGATTCGCTCCGGCGTCGCTCATGCATTCGTCATACGACGAGCGCCGCATATCTTGAAACCGCTCATCCCCGCGAAGGCGGGGATCCAGTTCAGATTTTTGGGGAACGGCTCAGCATTCCCGGGCCGCGCCCCGACAGCCCAACTGGATCCCCGCCTTCGCGGGGATGAGCGGGATTCTGGGAGATCAGTCCGTCAGGTCGCGGATCTGGCCGCCGTCGGCACGGATGCGCTCCAGCACCTTCTGATGCAGCCAGACGTTCATGGCGGCGGTGTCGGACTTGTCGCCCGTGTAGCCGAGCTCGTCGGCCAGCTCGCGGCGCTCGTCCAGGGTGGAGTCCATGCCGGTCAGCTTCATCAGGTCGATGATGGAGGTGCGCCAGTTCAGCTTCTGATCACGCTGGTCGTTCATGAAGTCGAGGATGCCGTCGATGTCCACGACTTGGGGCGCAGCAGGGGCCGGCGTGGCGGGAGCCGGGGCCGCGGCGGTCGTGGCCGGCGCCGGCTTCGGCGCAGCCTCGCGCCCGGCGCGGCCCCGGCCACCGCGGATTCCGTCCCAGATCTTGCCGAGAATGCTCATCACGTCGCTCCTGTTGAGGTCAGCGGTTAAAGGCGGCGGGCGTCCCCCGGTTCCAACCGACACGAACGCCGTCTAGGGTCGCCGCGATCGTCCACCCCGCCCGAGTCCCATGCCCGACCAGACCGACAAACAGACCTTCTCCGACGACGAAGCGCTGGAGTTCCACCGCGTCCCCACGCCCGGCAAGATCTCCATGGCCCCGACCAAGCCCATGGCGACCCAGCGCGACCTGTCGCTGGCCTATTCGCCGGGGGTGGCCGTGCCGGTGCGCGCCATCGCCGAGGACGTGGACCGAGCCTATGACTACACCGCCAAGGGCAATCTGGTGGCCGTCATCTCGAACGGCACGGCGATCCTGGGGCTGGGCAACCTGGGCCACATGGCGTCCAAGCCGGTGATGGAGGGCAAGTCCGTCCTGTTCAAACGCTTCGCCGACGTCGACAGCTTCGACGTGGAGGTGAAGACCACCGACCCGGACGAGTTCATCACCGTGGTCAAGAACATCGGCGACACCTGGGGCGGGATCAATCTGGAGGACATCAAGTCCCCGGAATGCTTCGTCATCGAGACCCAGCTGCAGGACCTGCTGGACATCCCCGTCTTCCATGACGACCAGCACGGCACGGCCATCATCTCGACCGCCGGACTGATCAACGCCTGCCACATCGCCGGCAAACGGCTGGACGAGGTGAAGGTGGTGCTGGTGGGGGCAGGCGCGGCGGGCCTGTCGTCCATCGCCCTGATGAAGGCGGCGGGGGTCCGGGCCGAGAACACCACCCTGATCGACCGCGAGGGGGTCATCTATCGCGGCCGGCCGTTCGGCATGGACCAGTGGAAGGCCGCGCACGCCACCAACACCATGCACCGTACGCTGGAAGAGGCCATGGTCGGCGCCGACGTGGTGCTGGGCCTGGCCGCCAAGGGGGCGATCACCAAGGAGATGGTGGCCAGCATGGCGCCCAATCCGATCATCTTCGCCATGGCCAATCCGGACCCGGAGATCACGCCAGAGGACGTGCACTCGGTGCGCTCGGACGCCATCGTCGCCACCGGCCGGTCGGACTATCCGAACCAGGTCAACAACGTGCTGGGCTTCCCCTACATCTTCCGCGGCGCCCTGGACGTGCGCGCGCGGCAGGTGAATCACGAGATGAAGGTCGCCTGCGCCCACGCCCTGGCGGCCCTGGCGCGCGAAGACGTGCCGGACGAGGTCGCCGCCGCCTATCGCGGGCGCAAGCTGAAGTTCGGCCCGGACTACATCATCCCCTCGCCGTTCGATCCGCGCCTGATCTGGTACATCCCGCCGTTCGTGGCCCAGGCCGCGATGGACACCGGCGTGGCGCGCAGGCCGATCGCCGACATGGACGCCTATCGCGCCCAGCTGCGCGAGCGGGTCGATCCGTCGGCCGCCCTGATGCAGAAGATCTCGTCCGCCGTGCGCGGCGCGCCGAACAAGCGCGTGGTCTTCGCCGAGGGCGAGGAGGCGTCGGTCATCCGCGCCGCCTGGCAGTTCAAACAGGCCGAGCTGGGCACGCCGATCCTGATCGGGCGCGAGGATCTGGTGCGCCAGAACGCGGCCGAGGCGGGGCTGAATTTCGACGACCTGGGCATCGAGATCGTCAACGCCCGGGTCTCGCACCGCAACGCCGAATACGTCGACTTCCTGTACGAGAAACTGCAGCGCCGCGGCTGGCTGAAGCGCGACGTGCAGCGGATGGTCAACCAGGACCGCAACTATTTCGGCGCCGCCATGCTGGCCAAGGGCGAGGCCGACTGCATGGTCACCGGCGTCACCCGCAACTTCAACATGGCCATGCGCGAGGTCGGCCGGGTTCTGGACGTGCGCGGCACCCTGATCGGCCTGTCGATCGTGCTGGCCAAGGGCCGCACCCTGTTCGTCGCCGACACCACGGTGCACGAGCTGCCGGACGCCGAGGAGCTGGCCGACATCGCGGTGCAGGCCGCCGACACGGTGCGCCGCCTGGGCCGGTCGCCCCGCGTGGCCTTCATGAGCTATTCGACTTTCGGCAACCCGCCCGGCGACCGGGGCGAAAAGGTGCGCGAGGCGATCCGCATCCTGGACCGCCGCGGCGTCGACTTCGAATACGAGGGCGAGATGCCGCCGGAGCTGGCGCTGGATCCGGAAGTGCGGGCCAACTACCCCTTCATGCGGCTGAGCAAGGACGCCAACGTCCTGATCATGCCGGCGGTTCACTCCGCCTCGATCTCGACCAAGCTGGTGCAGGCCCTGGGCGGCGCCACCGTGATCGGGCCGCTGCTGGTGGGGCTGGAGAAGTCGGTGCAGATCGTGAGCCTGGGGGCCTCGGTGTCCGAGATCATCACGGCGGCGACCTTCGCGGCCTATGAAGAGGGCGTGATCGAGGAGGGGTGAGGTCAAGATTCTCCCTCCCCGACAGGGGAGGGGGTCGCGCAGCGACCGGGCGGGAGGGGCTGGGCGATCGGCCCTCGGTCCGAGGATGTCTTGCCGAGTCCCTTCCACCCGTCCGATGCTGCGCATCGGCCACCCTCCCCTGTAGGGGAGGGAGAAACTCAGGCCGTCGTTTCGCGCGCCTGCTTCTTCGTCTTGTATTGAAGCATCCAGCACAGGATCAGCGCCGGGATGCCGACGGCCGCCGTGCCGGCGAAGAAAAGGGCGAAGCCCTCCATCTCGGTGCGGCCGACCTGCAAAGCCTCGACCGCCACGCCGGAGAAGCCTTTCAAGAACTTGCCGAGCAGGGCGTAGAAGGAACTGAGCAGGGCGTATTGGGTGGCCGTGTACCCGATGCTGGTCAGCGAGCCCATGTAGGCGACGAGGGCGCCGCCGGCGAAGCCTTCGGAGAAATTCTCCACGAACAGCACGGTTGCGAAGCCCGGTGTGGACAGGCCGACGACGGCAAGGACGGTGTATCCGAGGTTCGACATCGGCCCCACGAAGGCGCCGACCAGCAGGGTGGCGCCGAACCCGAACCGGAGGGCGAACAGTCCGGCGGAAACGATGCCGAGGATCGTTCCGGCCAGACCCGCGCTGAGGCGCATGGCGGCGATGTCCGGCAGCGTCAGCCCCAGTTCCAGATAGAACGGCCCCGTCATCGGCCCCATGACGAAGTCGGGCAGACGGTAGAGACTGATCGCCGCCAGCATGAGCAGAGCTGTCGCGCCATGAGCCTTGAAGAAGGCGAAGAACGGTCCGACCACGGCGTCGATCACGCCCATCGGGGTCCACGGCTTCTTGTCGCCGATGGCTTGGCTCAGATCGCGCCGAGCCACGGGTTCGCGCGAGAACAGGGTCGCGGCGATCGCCAGACCCATCCCCACGCCCCAAATCATGTAGGACGCCGACCACCCGACCTGGGCCGCGACCAGCAGAATCAGGGCGTTGCCGGCAAGGATCGCGAAGCGGTAGCCGAGCTGGAAGGCGGAGGTCAGCAGCGCCTGGTCCTCGTCGTCGGCGCCGGCGGTCTCAATGCGGAAGGCATCCGCCACAATGTCTTGGGTGGCCGCCGAGAACGCCGTCACCAGCGCCGCGACGCCCAGCATGGTCAGGCCGCCCTGAGGGCCGATCAGGGCCATGGCGATGATCGAAAGGCCGACCATCGCCTGAGACAGCAAGAGCCAGCCGCGCCGGCGCCCCAGCATCTTGCCCAGGATCGGGACGTCGAACCGGTCGATGACCGGCGCCCACAGGAACTTGAAGGAGTATGCCAAGCCGACCCAGGAAATGAAGCCGATGGCGGCCAACTCCACCCCGTCTTCCGCCAGCCACAGACCCAGGGTGTTGCCGACCAGGAAGAAAGGCAGGCCGGACCCGAAACCGATCATCAGCATGACCAGCACGCGGCGGCGACTCAGCGCGCGGACGACGTCCATGGTCGAGACCGCCCGAGTCGTGCGTGGTCCATCAGGACCACCGATGGCGGAGGCCGAATCAGCCCGGCGCTCCTCGCGTCCGACCTCGCGGCCCCTCTTCTCGGTCATTCAGGCGTCCCTCTTCGAACGCCCCCCTAGTCGGCGTCGATCAGGCGACCTTGGCGCGGACCTGGCCGTTCGTCCAGCGGGCGAGCGCGGCGCGAAGGGCGTCGGGCTCCAGCGGCTTGGGCATCCAGTCGTCCATGCCGGCCTCCAGACAGGCGCGCCGGTCCTCCTCGAAGGCGTTGGCGGTCAGGGCCACGATCGGGGTGCGGTCGCCGCCGGCGCGTATCGCCCGCGTCGCCGTCGGCCCGTCCATGCCCGGCATGCGCATGTCCATGAAGACCAGATCGTAACGCGCGCGCTTCAGCGCCTGCAGCGCTTCGTCGCCGCTGGCGGCGGTCTCGACCGTGCAGCCCTCGCGCTTCAGCAGGGTCTTGGCCAGAAGCGCCCCGACCGGATTGTCCTCGACCAGCAGAACCCGGGCGGCGAAGGCGCGCGGCGGGGCCACGCGGTCGTCGTCCGGCACGACGGCTGCGGCCTGGGGCCCCCGCCGGACGGCGGCGACGGCGCGCTCGGCCACAGAGGCGCCGCGCAGGGGCTTGATCAGATATCCCGCCCACCCCGCGCCGCGATAGCGCGCGATCAGGTCGCGGTCGGCGGGGCGCAGCAGGATCAGCGCCGGGCGGTCCGGCCGCTCGACCAGGGCGCGGCCCGCCGCGGCGGCCTCTGCATGATCCACCAGCAGCACGTCGGCCTGTTCGCCGATCCCGGCTCCGCAGGCGCGCGCCTGGGCCTCGGCCGCGCGGCGCACGAAGGGATCGGGGGTGCGCACGGCGACGGTCAGCCCGGTCAAAGGCGGCGCGGCGGCGACCTTGACCGGCGTCGCGTCGAACTCAGCGGCGAAGACGAAGCGGGCGCCCGGCCCGTCCGGCCGGTCCTGCACGGCGACCGAGCCGCCCATGGCCTCGGCCAGCTTGCGCACCACGGCCAGGCCCAGCCCGGCCCCGTCCACGCGCACGGCGTCGCCGGCCTCGGCATGGCCGAACTCCTCGAAGATGCGGGCGCGCGCCGCCCTGGGCACGCCCGGGCCGGTGTCGTCGATCGTCAGGGTCAGACGGGCGCGGCCGCCCGGCAGGGTTCTGGTCGTCGCCTTCACGGCCACGGCGCCGGTCGCGGTGAACTTGACGGCGTTGCCGGCCAGGTTGAACAGCACCTGCCGCAGCCGTCCTTCGTCGGCCGACAGACGCACGGCCGGCCCCTCGGACCAGCCGACGATCTCCAGGCCCTTGTCGTGGGCGCGCGGCGCCAGCAGTTCGACGACCTGGCGCACCAGGGCGTCGGGATCGACCGGGGCCAGGTCGAACTCCAGCTTGCCGGCCTCCAGCCGGGCATAGTCCAGCAGGTCGTTGACCAGACCCAGCAGGTGCTCGGCCGACGCCCGCGCGGCTTCCGCATAGGCGCGCTGGGCGCCGTCCAGGCGGGTGCGTTGCAACAGCCCCAGCATGCCGATCGCCCCGTTCAGGGGCGTGCGCATCTCATGGCTCATCAGCCTCAGGAACTGACGCTCCGGAGAGAGCTCGGCGGGCAAAGGGGAAGGCTTCGGAGCACGCGACATGGCTCCGATCCTGCTGGCGAAGGTTTAAGATCAGGCGGATCGAACACGGTTTACGAAAGGTGTGGAGTGCGCCGGCGCAAGGAGCGCGGACCTCCAGGTCCGCGTGCGTGGTGGCCGGCAGTCGCGGACCTGGAGGTCCGCGCTCCCCATTCCTCCCGTCAGTCGTTCGTCCGGGTCCAGCCTTTTTCGGACATGCAGGTGATGAAGGCGGTGGTGCCCTCCTTGTCGCCGGCGCGGTCGCGGCACTGCTCGCGGGCCGCGTCGAAGGGCTGGGCGCCGTTTCCGGTCCAGGCGTAGTCGTCGCCGTCGCCGGCGTCGATCACGGTGACGCAGGCGCTGGTGGCCAGCGCGGCGGCGGCCAGGGCGAGGACGGTGAGTTTCTTGTGCATCGGACGAGCTCCGTGTTCGGGGATGACCGCTTCCTCTCACGGCGACGCTTGGAAATCCCGTTACAAGCCCGCAACCTGAAAGCGGCGCCGGCTCTGGGAGCGCGGACCTGGAGGTCCGCGCTCTTTGGAGGCCCGTCTTCAGTCGCGCACGCCGACCATGAAGAAGTTCACGTCCGCGTCGTCGCCCTGGTTCCAGCGGTCGTTCAGGGGGTCATAGGCGATCCCGAACGGCCCGGACACGGTCAGCCCCGTCCCGTCCAGCATGTCGGCGATCTCGTGCGGCTTCAGGAACCGGCGCCAGTCGTGGGTGCCGGCGGGCACCCAGCGAAGGACGTACTCGGCCATGACCTTGCCCAGCGCCAGCGACTTCAGCGTGCGGTTCAGGGTCGCCACGACCATCATTCCGCCGGGCGAAACCATCGACGCGCAGGTCTTCAGAAAGGCCTCGGCGTCCACGACGTGCTCGACGATCTCGAGCGCCAGGACGACGTCGAAGATCCGGCCTTCGGCCGCGACCTGTTCGGCGGTGGCGGCGCGGTAGGCGATCTCCAGCCCCATCGTCTCGGCATGGGCGCGGGCCGTGCCGACGTTCTCGGACGAGGCGTCGACGCCCGTCACCTCGAACCCGAGCCGCCGCATCGGCTCGGCGATCAGCCCGCCGCCGCAGCCCACATCGATCAGGCTGAGCCCTTCGAAGGCGCCGCGCCCGCGCCGGTCGAACCGCGCCTGGAACCGGTCGCGCAGAAAGGCCAGCCGCGCGGGGTTGAAGCGGTGCAGCGGCGCGAACGGCCCTTTCGGATCCCACCATTCCGCCGCCTGGGCCGAGAAGCGGGCCACGTCGGCGGGGTCGATGGAGGGGCCCGTCGCGCCGGGCACGGCTTCGGTTTGGGGATTGCGCGCCCCGGACCCATCGCTAGAACCGATCATGACCGGAGGCATGGACCGCCGGGCCCTTCCCCGCAAGACGGAGCCCCCCGTTTCACGATGACGCGCCTGGTGATGAAGTTCGGCGGCACGTCGATGGGCGATCTGGAACGCATCCGCCGCGCCGCCCGCATCGTCGCCGCCGAGGTGGCGCAGGGGAACAAGGTCGCGGTCGTGGTCTCGGCCATGGCGGGCAAGACCAATGAACTGGTCGCCTGGACCGACGGCGCCGGCCGCCCCGGGCAGGGCATCGAACTCTCCGACGACGAATACGACGTCGTGGTCGCGTCCGGCGAACAGGTGACCAGCGGCCTGCTGGCCCTGACCCTGCGCAATATGGGCGTCGACGCCCGCAGCTGGATGGGCTGGCAGATCCCCATCCTGACCGACGACGCCCACGGCCGCGCGCGCATCGAGGACGTGCCGGGCGAGGTGCTGGGCCGGGCGATGGACGCCGGCGAGGTGGCGGTGGTGCCAGGCTTTCAGGGCGTCACCCGCGACGGGCGGATCACCACGCTGGGCCGCGGCGGGTCGGACACCTCGGCGGTGGCGGTGGCCGCGGCGCTGGAGTGCCCCTGCGACATCTACACCGACGTGGACGGGGTCTACACGACCGATCCGCGCATCGAGAGCCGGGCCCGGCGGATCGAGAAGATTTCCTATGAGGAGATGCTGGAAATGGCGTCGCTGGGCGCCAAGGTTCTGCAGACCCGATCGGTCGAACTGGCGATGGCGAAGCGCGTGCCCGTGCGCGTGCTGTCCAGCTTCATCGAACCCGACGAAACCGGCCGCCTGCCCGACAAGGGCGGCACCCTGATCTGCGACGAGGAGGAGATCGTGGAGAAACGCATCGTGTCCGGCGTGACGATGAGCCGGGACGAGGCCCGCATCACCCTGCTGGGCCTGTCCGACCGCACCGAGACCCCGGCGGAAGTGTTCACCCGCCTGGCCGAGGCCGGGGTGAACGTGGACATGATCGTCCAGAGCCAGTCGCGGAAGGAGGGGGCGGTCAACCTGACCTTCACCACCGGCCGCCGCGACGCCCAGCGCGCCGCCGAGCTGATGCGCGGCGCCCAGGACGCCCTGGGCTTCGAGGAGATCCGCGTCGACGAGGACGTGGCCAAGGTCTCGGTCGTCGGCGTCGGCATGCGCAGCCATGCCGGCGTGGCTCAGACCATGTTCCGCGCCCTGGCCGACAAGGGGGTCAAGTTCCAGGCCATCTCGACGTCGGAGATCAAGATCAGCGTCCTGATCGACGCCGCCTATGCCGAACTGGCCGTGCGCGCCCTGCATTCGGCCTATGGGTTGGAGTCGTCCTGAGGGTCCGCCATGCTGTACGCCGTCGTCAAAGCGCTGATTTCCGGCGCCCTGGTCGGCCTGGTGTCGGAGACGGCGCGGCGCAATGCGGCGCTGGGGGCGCTGTTCGCCTCCCTCCCGCTGGTGTCGGTGTTGGCGATGATCTGGCTCTGGCGCGACACGCGCGACGCGACGCGCCTGGCCGATCATGCGGAGGCGACCTTCTGGTACGTGCTGCCGTCCCTGCCCATGTTCCTGCTGATGCCCATGTTGCTGCGCCGCGGCGTGGGGTTCTGGCCGGCCCTGGGCGCGGGGTGCGCCGTGACCGTGGTTCTGTATGCTCTGACCGTCTGGGTCGCGGCGCGCGCAGGCGTGAAACTGTGAGGGTGGCCAAGCCATGGCCGTAACGGGCGGAGCGATGACGAGGGGGCCGAGGAACCTCCTGCGTCAGATCCGCGAGGCCATGGCCGGCGCGGCCCCGGCCCAGGAGCGGCTGGACGGCGTCGTGCGCATCATCGCCCGCTCCATGGTGGCCGAGGTCTGCTCCATCTATCTGCGCCGCGCTTCGGGCGAGCTGGAGCTGTTCGCCACCGAGGGCCTGAACCGCGAGGCGATCCACACCACGCGCCTGAGACCTGGGGAAGGCCTGGTCGGCGAGGTGGCGCGCCTGGCCCAGCCGATCGCCCTGTCCGACGCGGCCACCCATCCCAGCTTCTCCTATCGGCCGGAGACCGGCGAGGATCCGTTTCACGCCTTTCTGGGCGCGCCCCTGCTGCGCGGCGGCCGGGCCATCGGCGTGCTGGTGGTCCAGAACCGGGCCGAGCGCCGCTATGACGAGGACGAGGTCGAGGACATTCAGACCATCGCCATGGTGCTGGCCGAGACGGTCGCCTCGGGCGAGCTGCTGGCGCAGGAGGAACTGCGCGACATCGAGGTGGCGCCGCATCGGCCGGAGCGGATCAAGGGCCAGAAGTTCGGCGACGGCCTGGCCTTCGGCCACGTGGTCCTGCACGAGGCGCCGCTGCCGCCGGAGCGCCTGCTGGCCGAGAACCAGCAGGTCGAGGAGATCCGCCTGCGCGAGGCGCTGAACAAGCTCAAGGCCGACGTCGACCACATGCTGGAGGGCGGTCTGGGCAATCTGGCCGGGCCGTCGTTCGAGGTGCTGGAGACCTATCGCATGTTCGCCGACGACCGGGGCTGGAACCGGTCGCTGGAGGAGGCGGTGCGCAACGGCCTGACGGCCGAGGCGGCGGTCGACCGCGTGCGCAACGAACACCGGGCCCGCTTCGCCCAGGCCCGCGACCCCTACATCAAGGAGCGGCTGCACGACTTCGAGGACCTGGCCAACCGTGTGTTGCGCATCCTGTCGGGCGACGGGGTCAGCGAGCGTGCCCTGCCCGACGACGCCATCCTGGTGGCGCGCAACCTGGGCCCGGCGGACCTGCTGGAATATCCGCGCGACAAGCTGAAGGGCCTGCTGCTGGAGGAGGGGTCGGCCGCCAGCCACGCCGCCATCGTGGCCCGCGCCCTGCAGATCCCGTGCGTCGGGCGGTTGCAAGGACTGCGCGACCGTCTGTCGGAGGGCGACCTGGTCATCGCCGACGGCGAGACGGGCGAGGCGCACCTGCGGCCCCGGCCCGACATGCTGCAGGCGGTGCAGTCGCGCATGGAGGTCCGCGACCAACGGCGAGCGGAGTTCACCCGTCTGCGCGACGTGCCGGCGGTGACGCTGGACGGCACGCGGGTCCAACTCATGACCAACGCAGGCTTGGCGGTGGATCTGGAAAACCTGAACGAGACGGGCGCCGAGGGCATCGGCCTGTTCCGCACCGAGTTCCAGTTCATGGTCTCCGACGAACTGCCCCGGCTGGACGTGCAGACGGCGCTGTATCGGCTGGTGCTGGACGCTGCGGGCGACCGGCCGGTCACCTTCCGCACCCTGGACGTCGGCGGCGACAAGGTGCTGCCCTATCTGGATCAGGAGCGGGAGGAGAACCCGGCCCTGGGCCGCCGCGCCATCCGCCTGGGGCTGGACCGGCCCGCCCTGCTGCGCATGCAGCTGCGCGCCCTGCTGGCGGCCGGGGCGGGGCGCGAGCTGCGCGTCATGTTCCCCATGATCGCCACGGTCGATGAGTTCCGCGCCGCCCGCGAGATGGTCGACGAGGAGTGCGCCTGGGCCCGCCGTCGGGGCCGCACCCTTCCGGCCGTGTTGCGCGTGGGGGCGATGGTCGAGTGCCCGTCTTTGCTGTGGCACCTGGACGCGCTGCTGCCGCTGACCGACTTCATCTCGGTCGGGACCAACGACCTGCTGCAATACATGTTCGCCGCAGACCGGACGAACCCGCTGGTCAGCGATCGTTACGACCCGCTTTCTCCCCCGGCGCTGCGGGCGCTGGCGGAGATTCAGCGCAAATGCGTCGACACCGGCACGCCGGTGTCCGTGTGCGGAGAGTTGGCCGGGCGGCCGCTGGAGGCGTTCGCCCTTCTGACGCTGGGCTTCCATCGCCTGTCCGCGCCCGCGGGCGGCGTCGGTCCGGTCAAGCGGATGGTGCTGTCCGCCGATCTGGCCGCCGCGCGCCGCGCCATGCCCGGACTGCTCGGATCCTCCGCCGGATCCGTCCGCAACGAGATCGAATCCCTGGCCCGGAAGTTGAACGTCGCCCTCTGAATCGTCCCGGCGTGGGACGGCACGACGTCGTTAACGAAGTCGTTGAACGGGCGGGCTTCATGGGTTATCCACAAGATGAGACGGGCGCCGGTCGTGGGGGACGCGATTTCCGTCATGGTTACTTCGTATTCGGCGACCCGTATGTGCGTAGCGACGCGGCCCCTGGGCCGGCGTCGAGTGTGGGGTCGGGCGTAATGGCGCTGGATACGGGGAACGTCCCCGAAGAGTTCAAGGCGCATCCGGATTGGAAGGACCCGGTTCCTCCGATCACGGCGGCTCCGACTCTGGGCGAGGGGCTGCGCGCCGCGCGGCTGGCCTCGGGCCGGTCGCTGGCCGAGCTGTCGATCGCGACCCGGGTGCACACCCGCTATCTGACCGCCCTGGAAGAGAACGACTGGTCGGTGCTGCCGACGCGGGTCTTCTCCATCGGCTACGTCCGTGCCTACGCCCATGCCCTGGGTCTGGACGAACAGCTGGCGGTCGAACGGTTCAAGCGCGACGTCCCCGACGGCTCGGTGCCGCTTCAGCCGCCGGTCGGCGTGGCCTTCGAAGAGGTGCGCCGCCACTCGCCGCGCGTCATCGCCGCCGTGGCCGCGGTGGTCGTCGCGGTGCTGGGCTGGAACGTCTTCCAGCGCGTGAACCTGATGGACGCGCCGTCCCGCTCGGACCTTGTTGAAGTGCCTGAGACCTGGCGCCTGGGCGGCGTCCTGGGTCAGGACGCGCCCGCCGCCCTGACCCCGCCGCAGCCGGCCCCGGCCGACCAGACCGTGCCCGTGCTGTACGTCACGCCAGGCCTTGAGGAACAGCTGACCGGCGTCGCCCCGATCGAGGGCGCGATCGAAGTCTCCACCGGCCCGGTCGCCCGCGCCTTCAACCCCCGCGGGGCGGTGCACGGAGCCGCGGCCGGGTCGTCGGACGTCATCATCCAGGCGCGCCGCCCGGCCTATGTCGTCGTGCGCATGGCCGACCAGCGCGTGCTGTTCGCCCGTCAGATGGCGGCGGGCGAAGCCTGGCGCGCGCCGCGCGGCGTCGCCGCCGTCATCGACGTCGCCGATCCGGCCGCCTTCGACGTCTACATGTTCGGCGAGCACGCCGGGAACCTGCCGCAGGCCCAGACCCCGCTCGCCACGCTGAACGGCCAGGCCCAGACCAGAGCCCGCCGGACGGCCGCCGCCGCCGAGGCCGCCGCCCGCGAGCGCGCCGCGCGCGAAGCCGCCGCGACGCCTCAGGCGGCCACCGCCTCTCCGACCCAGGCTTCGCCGTCGCGTCCGACGCCCGCCGCATCCGACGGTCCCGGCGTGCCCTACGACGCCCTGCCGGGCTGAGGCGTTCGGGCCGTCATGGTCTTGACGCGCCCTTGCGCCTATCTTCGCCGTCCATGAGCGCCGATCACAGCCACATCCGCCCCTGGCGGCACATCGAACGCCGCAAGAGCCGCCGGATCATGGTCGGCGCCGTGCCCGTGGGCGGCGACGCGCCGATCACGGTCCAGTCGATGACCAACACGCCGACGTCCGACGCGGCCGCGACCATCGACCAGATCCGTCAGCTGGAGGATGCCGGGGCCGACATCGTCCGCGTGTCCTGCCCGGACGAGGAGTCCACCGCCGCGTTCCGCACCATCGCGCGCGAGGTCCGCGTGCCCCTGGTCGCCGACATCCACTTCCACTATCGCCGCGGCATCGAGGCGGCCCGGGCGGGCGCCGCCTGCCTGCGCATCAATCCGGGCAACATCGGCAGTTCCGATCGCGTGCGCGAGGTCGTGCAGGCCGCCAAGGACCATGGCTGCTCCATGCGCATCGGCGTCAACGCCGGCTCGTTGGAGAAGGATCTGCTGGAGAAGTACGGCGAGCCCTGTCCCGAGGCCATGGTCGAGAGCGCGCTGAACCACGCCCGCATCCTGCAGGACCACGACTTCCACGAGTTCAAGATCTCGGTGAAGGCGTCCGACCCCTTCCTGACCGTCGCCGCCTATCACCAGCTGGCCGACGCCATCGACTGTCCGCTGCACGTCGGCGTGACCGAGGCCGGCCCGTTGCGGACCGGGACGATCAAATCGTCCATCGCCATGGGCAATCTGCTGTGGGCCGGGATCGGCGACACCATCCGCGTGTCGCTGGCCGCCGATCCGGTCGAGGAGATCAAGGTCGGCTTCGACATCTTGAAGTCGCTGGGCCTGCGCCACCGCGGGGTGAACATCATCGCCTGCCCCAGCTGCGCGCGTCAGGGCTTCGACGTCATCAAGACCGTCGGCGTCCTGGAAGAGCGGCTGGCCCACGTCACCACGCCCATGTCGCTGTCGATCATCGGCTGCGTCGTGAACGGGCCGGGCGAAGCTCTGTACACGGACGTCGGCTTCACCGGAGGGGGCGCGGGCTCGGGCATGATGTATCTGAACGGCGCGATCGCGCGGAAACTGGCCAACGCCGACATGGTCGAGGAGATCGTCGACATGGTCGAGAAGAAGGCCGCCGAACTGGACGCCGCCCGCGCGGCGGAGAAGGTGGCGGCGGAATAGCCGACAAGCCAGGAAGGGCGTGATGATCCTGAGGTTCCTGAGCGCGGCCGCCGCGGCGCTGTCGCTGTTCGTCGCCGGCCCCGCGCTGGCCCAGACCCGGGTTGAGCCGACGCATCAGATGCTGACGGTGCAGGACCGTCAGGTCGATGTCGCCGTCTGGCAGGCCGAGGGGACCGAGCGGGCGGTCGTCGTGTTCAGCCACGGCGCAGGCGGCGAGCCGCTCGCCTATGCCCGGCTCATCGAGGTCTGGCAGGACGCGGGTTTCACCGTGCTGGCGCCGCTGCACGTCGACTCCCAGGCCTATCCGGAGCCGGGCAAATACAGCCTGCAGCAGGCCTTCATGCTGCGCATCGCAGACCTGGCCGCGGTGCGCGACCTGGCCCGGACGCGATCGCCGGGTCTCCCGCTGATCGCGGCCGGACATTCCTACGGCGCGTTGATGGCGGCCATCGCGGGCGGCGCCGTCACCGCCGTCGGGCCCCGCCGCGACGCCGACGTGGACGCGGTGATCCTCTTGTCCTCCACCGGCCGCATCCCCGGCCTGATGCGCGCGGACACCTTCGCCGGCCTGGCCGTGCCCTCCCTGACGCTCACCGGGGACGCCGACGTGATCGACGGCTATGCCGCCGACTGGACCGTCCACCGCGACGCCTTCGACCAGTCCAGCGCCCCGGGTCGGATGTTGCTGGTGTTCGAAGGCGGGACCCATTCTCTGGTCCGTGACGCGGGCGCCGAGGATTTCGCGGCGTTCGCTCGCGCCACCGTCGATTTCGTGAATGCCCGGACGCTCGGCGACGCCGAGGCCGCCGCGCGCTTGGACGCACTGACGGCGGACGGGCTGACGGTCGAGCGGCGCTGACCTCGCCCGGCGTCAGAGAACGAGGTGGACCCGCAGGGCATGTTCGATCGCCGCCATGTCCGTCCGGGATAACGTCGTCAGCCTGCCCCGCAACCGCTCTTGAGCGACGGTGTCGATCTGGTCGGCCATCAGCTTGCTCGGCGTGTCGCCCAGGCTGACGACGACATTGCCCGGATAGATCCGCTCGACATTGCTGGAAAACGGCACAGCCACGTAGCGAGTGAGGACGCGGTTCGCATGGTCGTTGCTGACGATCACCGCCGGCCGGGTCTTGCGCGTCCGACTGCCGACGGCCGGATCGAAGGTGATCCACCAGACCTGGCCGCGTCTCGGGATTTCAGTCGTCATGCAGAGGCGCGCCGACGCCTTCGATCCATTCGCGCGCTTCGGCTTCGTATTCCGCGTCCGCGGCCATGGCGCGATAGCCCTCCTCCAGCGCCGCATCGCTGACATGCGGTTTTGCCAGGTCGTTCAGGAAGCGGCTGATGCGCCGCCGACCGACGCGGGCGTGCAGGCCGAGGTAGACCTCTTCCTCAACCGTGATCGTAAGCTTGCGGACCATGGGCGGAAGATACGTGCATCAACACGTATTGCAAGGCGGGGCGCGGCCACTATCCTCACGTCATGCGACTCCACATCACCGTCCCCTCTCCGTACGCCCGCAAATGCCGGATCGTCGCCCGCGAGAGGGGCCTGGCGGTCCAGGAGGTGGCGGTCGATCCCTATGCCTCCGATCCCGTGCTGGTCGCGGCCAATCCCATCGCCCAGGTCCCGGCGCTGGAGCTGGAGGACGGGCCGCCGCTGTTCGACAGCCCGGTGATCTGCGAGTGGATGGACGCGCAGGGCTCCGGCCCGCTCCTGCTGCCCGCCGAAGGGCCGGAACGCTGGCGCGTGAAGCGGCTGGAGACGCTGGCCTCCGCCGGGCTGGAGATGGGGGTGAAACGCCTGCTGGAGTTGCGCCGTCCCGAGCATGAGCGGTCGGCTTCGTGGCTGGACCGATGGACCACCAACATGATCCGCGTGCTCGACCTGCTGGAGGCCGATCCGGGGATCGCGCCCGATCGGCCGCTGGACATGGGGCGGATCACCGCGGGCGTGCTGGTCACTTGGGTCGGCTTCCGTCATCCGGACCTGAACTGGTCCGAGGGGCGTCCGCGACTGGCGGCGCTGCAGGCCGAACTGGAAAACCGGCCGAGCTTCAGGGAAACCCGGCCGGCCTGAACCGCAGCTCATTCGTCGAAGGCTTGGACGCACAGTTCCTCGCCGAAAGCCTTGATCATGTTGGTCTCGGCTTGGGTCGCGACGACGGCGCCGGCGATGCCGCCGATCGTCAGGGAGCGCTGGATCGTGTACTCACCGACCATGGTCCCGTCGGCGTCGAACAGACGGGCCGTGCCGCTGATCTGGCTCTGGCTCGGAGCGAACATGGCGTGGGCGACGTTGGGCGCATGGTAACCGTTCAGGCTTACCTCGAGCCGTAACGGGGTTCCACCGCCCGCGCACGTGGAAAGCCGACCGAGTACGCCGCGCTCGAAATCGTCCCTGAAGGTCGGACTGACGCCCACCGGCGTGTTTCGCAGAGTCACGGAGCCGACGGCCGCATCCGCTCGCAGGGCGTCCGACAGTGGCTGGACGGCTCCACTCTGACCATTGCCGACGCAGCCGGCGAGACACATCGCGACCGCTATGGCCGGGACGACGATTTTCATGGATTTTCCCCGAGATCACTCCATCGCCCGTACCTCGCGCCGGGTCGATTGTGGCGATATGGCGCCAGATCGCCGCAGTCTTGCAACAGATTTCTCCAGTGAGATTGACAGTGCGCAATCGCAATGCGAGGTGGCATCGCGGTCCACCGGGGGGTGTGCCGATTGTCTTGGGGGATTCAATGACTTCTCTTCTCAACGCGCGCCTTGGCGCGCGCTCGCTGGCGCTCGCCGCGGCTGCGCTCACCTTGCCGGCATGCGCCACCATAACACGTGGAACCAGCCAGGATTTCACCGTCCAGAGCACGCCGCCCGGCGCACGGGTGACCACCTCGAACGGCTTCGAGTGCGAAGCCACGCCGTGCACCTTCCGCATGCCGCGTAAGCCCGGTTTCGTCGCCACGGTTTCGATGCCCGGCTATGTGACTCAGGAAGTCCAGATCGACAGCAGCATCGCCGGCGGCGGCGTGGCCGGCGCGGCCGGCAATGTGATCGTGGGCGGCCCGATCGGTCTGGTCGTCGACGGCACGTCCGGCGCCATGAACGATCTGACGCCCAACCCCTTGGTCGTCGAGCTGCAGCCGCAGCGTCCCTGACGACGTCCAGGCCCAAAGGACACGGGCGGGGTCGGCGCGAGCCGATCCCGCCCTTTCCCGTTCAGTCCCGCAGACCCGCCAATTGCAGACCCTGGAAGATCGAAAGCACGATCAGCAGGGCCCCGACCGCCAAGCTGAGCGTGCGTTGGGGCACATGCTTGACGATGAGGCCGGAGAAGGGCGCCGCCGTCAGGCCGCCGACGACCAGCCCGGCGACGGCGGCGGCATGATCGTGCAAGGCGCCGAGGTCGCTCCATCGACCGGTCGCCAAGGCCCACACGAAGGCGGACGAAACCGAGACCGTGACGAAGAACTCCGCCGTGTTCACCGTGCCTATGACGTTCCGCGCCTTCAGCCCCGCGCCCATCAGGGTGGAGGACACCGCCGGACCCCACCCGCCGCCGCCGACGGCGTCCAGAAAGCCGCCGACGACGCCCAGGGGCGCCATCAGCCAGCGCGCGACATGCCTTTCGGGTCGATCCTTGCGCGTCCGCCACAGGATCCAGGCGCCCATCAGGCCCAGATAGGCGACGATGAAGGGCTTGATGGCGCCGCCGTCCACGCCGGTCAGGACGAAGGCGCCGACGACCCCGCCGATCAAGCCGGCGACCGCCAAGGGGACCAACAGCCGCCAGTCGACGTTACGGTGCCAGACGTGGCTGCCGGCCGAAGCGCCGGTGGTGAAGACCTCCGCGGCATGCACGCTGGCGCTGGCGGTGGCCGGCGGCACGCCCAGCGCCAGCAGGACCGAGGTCGAAATCACGCCATAGGCCATGCCCAGGGCGCCGTCGACGGCCTGGGCCAGGAAGCCGACCAGCAGGAACGTGAAGAAGGTGTCCACTCGGCCGCCCCACGACGATCGCGCCCGACCGGGTCGCCGGGCGACAACGGCAAAGGTGGCCCTTGGGCTGCGTCTGCGCCGCACCACTGACGCGAATGTGACCGCATGGACGGCCGCCCGCGCGTCCGCTATCGCTCCGGCCCGATTTTGCAGAAGGACGCCGCCGCTTGCGCCTGCCCCAGGCCCGCCTCGACCAGGTGCTGGACCGCTTCCACGAGGTGGAGGCGCGGATGGGCGCGGCTGCGGACGGGGCCGAGATCGTGCGCCTGTCCAAGGAGCATGCCGAGCTGAAGCCGGTGGCCGACGCGGTCCAGAGCCTGGCCCGCGCCCGCGCCGAGATGGCCGATCTGGAGACCATGCAGGCCGACCCGGAAATGGCCGAGATGGCGGGCGAGGAGCTTCAGGCCCTGAAGGACCGCCTGCCGGACCTGGAGCGTGAGGTGGCGCTTCTGCTCGCGCCGCGCGACGCCGACGAGAACGCCTCGGCGGTGCTTGAGGTCCGCGCCGGCACGGGCGGCGACGAGGCGGCCCTGTTCGCCGGCGACCTGTTCCGCATGTACTCCCGCTATGCCCAGGCGCGCGGCTGGCGCGTAGAGATCGACAGCGTTTCGGACGGCGAAGTCGGCGGCTACAAGGAGGTCGTGGCCACCGTCACCGGCGACGGCGTCTTCGGCCGACTGAAGTTCGAAAGCGGCGTTCACCGCGTCCAGCGCGTGCCCGCGACCGAGGCCGGGGGCCGCATCCACACATCGGCGGCCACCGTGGCGGTGCTGCCCGAGGTCGAGGACGTGGAGATCGAGATCCGCGATCAGGATCTGCGCATCGACACCTATCGATCGTCCGGCGCGGGGGGGCAGCACGTCAACAAGACCGACTCGGCCGTGCGCATCACCCACCTGCCCACCGGCATAGTCGTGACCTCCTCGGAGAAGTCCCAGCACGTCAACCGCGACAAGGCGATGAAGAATCTGCGCGTACGCCTGTACGACTTGCAACGCCAGGCCAAGGACGCCGCCCGGTCCGACGTGCGCAAGTCCCAGGTCGGCTCCGGCGACCGGTCCGAGCGCATCCGCACCTACAACTATCCGCAAGGGCGGGTGACCGACCACCGCATAGGCCTGACCCTGCACAGCCTGCCGCAGATCCTGGAGGGCGATCTGGATCCGATGCTGGACGCCCTGATCGCCGAAGACCAGGCCGCCCGTCTGGCCGATCTGGAGGCTGAGTTCGCCTAGAGCCTGATCGGCTGAGGTGGAACCGCTTCGCGGTTCCGCCGATGCCGTGAATCAGGCTCCGGCATGAGGCTGGAGCGCATTCCGTGCTGAGCCGGACTGCGTCCAACTCAGCCGAATGCGCTCTAGATGTGAGCTCTCAATAGGTTGTCCATCCGGTCCGGGCCGAGGAAGCTGGAGTTGCAGACTTCAGACCTTGCCTCGGAGGAGGACCGAATGAACGTGCATGAGAATGCCCGGCTGACGGCGCATAGTCG